>Ga0256410_1000305_pt1 | contig 54024 bp, 49 predicted proteins | sample PhyWR1_FD_185983 | JGI IMG/M metagenome (GOLD analysis project Ga0256410, IMG submission 185983) | Leaf surface microbial communities from wheat plants in UC Gill Tract Community Farm, Albany, California, United States - DLSL W.R1 | ecosystem: Host-associated > Plants > Phyllosphere >... | reverse complement strand
CGGCAAATAATCTAAGGAGTTGGTATGGCGAACATGTTTGCCCTGATCCTCGTGCTGGCCACGCTGGTCACGGGCATATTTTGGTGCCTGGATAAGTTTATCTTTGCACCAAAACGTCGGCAACAACAGGCGGCAGCTCAGACTGCCACTGGCGGAGCGCTGGATAAAGATACGCTGAAAAAAGTCGGCCAAAAACAAGGCTTCATGGAAACATTAGCCTCATTATTCCCTGTGCTGGCCATTGTTCTGGTGATCCGTTCGTTTATTTATGAGCCTTTTCAGATCCCATCAGGTTCGATGATGCCGACCTTGCTGATTGGTGATTTTATTCTGGTGGAGAAATTTGCCTATGGAATAAAAGATCCTATCTATCAGAAGACGCTTATCGAAACGGGTCATCCAAAACGTGGTGATATCGCGGTATTTAAATATCCGCGTGATACCCGACTGGATTATATAAAACGCGTTATCGGCTTACCTGGCGATCGTGTGAGCTATGATCCGGTGACCAAGGAACTGACGATTTATCCAGATTGCCGTTCCGGACAGGCCTGTGAAACGACGCTTCCGATTAGTTACTCTAATATTGAACCGAGCGAATTTGTACAAACCTTCGCGCGCAGTGAAGGTTCTGAAGCCACTGCGGGATTCTTTAGCGAGCCTTTAGATAAAAATCTGGAAAATGGCGAACGTCTTGAAGTGCGTAATGAAACCCTGGGCGATGTGACTCACCGGATCCTGTTGTTACCGATAGCACAAGATCAGCCGAGTATGTATTACCAGCAGCCTGGTTTGCCACCTGCAACTTGGATTGTGCCGCCGGGCCATTATTTTGTGATGGGTGATAACCGTGATAACAGCGCTGATAGCCGTTACTGGGGATTTGTTCCTGAGCAAAATCTGGTGGGTAAAGCGACCACAATTTGGATGAGTTTTGAGAAACAAGAAGGTGAATGGCCAACAGGTATTCGTTTAAATCGTATCGGCGGCATTCATTAAGAATTTTATCCCACAAACTAACGACATCCTCAGTCGTTGTGTATAGAATAACCCCGCTTTACAGGGTGGCTCTCTTAGGAGAGCCACAGCACACTAAACAGCATTGTTTATTTTTTCAGGTCTGTTTCGTGTGCTGAATTAGTCGACGCATTTATTAATTTTGGTATCGCATGAATCCCATCGTCATAAATAGATTACAACGCAAGTTGGGCTATACTTTTCAGCATCAGGAACTGTTGCAACAAGCATTAACCCATCGCAGTGCTAGCAGTAAACATAATGAACGTCTTGAATTTCTGGGCGACTCCATTCTCAGCTATGTGATTGCTAATGCACTTTATACTCGCTTTCCTCGTGTAGATGAAGGCGACATGAGTCGTATGCGTGCCACGTTAGTACGAGGCAATACACTGGCAGAAATTGCTCGAGAATTCGATCTCGGTGAGTGTCTACGCCTGGGGCCGGGTGAATTGAAAAGCGGCGGTTTTCGCCGTGAATCAATTCTTGCCGACACAGTTGAGGCATTAATCGGCGGCGCTTTTCTCGATAGCGATATTCAAAACGTAGAACGTCTGATTTTAAGCTGGTATCAGACACGCCTGGACGAAATTAGCCCGGGCGATAAACAAAAAGATCCTAAAACGCGTTTGCAGGAGTACCTGCAAGGGCGTCACCTGCCTTTACCTTCTTACCTGGTTGTCCAGGTTCGTGGTGAAGCGCATGATCAGGAATTTACTATTCACTGTCAGATTAGTGGTCTGTCCGAACCGGTTGTCGGAGTAGGCTCCAGCCGCCGTAAAGCGGAACAGGCTGCAGCTGAACAGGCGCTTAAAAAGCTGGAGCTGGAATGAGCGAAGAAAAAACCTTTTGTGGATTTACGGCTATTGTCGGCCGACCGAATGTCGGTAAATCCACGTTATTAAACCAGCTGCTCGGGCAGAAGGTTTCCATTACTTCGCGTAAAGCTCAGACTACACGCCATCGTATTATGGGGATCCATACCGAGGGGCCATACCAGGCTATCTATGTTGATACCCCGGGTCTGCATATAGAAGAAAAGCGTGCAATCAACCGCCTGATGAACCGTGCAGCCAGCAGTTCAATTGGTGATGTTGAGCTGGTCATCTTTGTCGTTGAAGGAACTAAGTGGACTGCTGATGACGAGATGGTGCTCAACAAGCTGCGTGACTGCCGTGCTCCGGTTATCCTGGCAATCAACAAAGTGGATAACGTGCAAGATAAGGCTGTGTTACTGCCTCATTTGCAGTTTCTCGGCAGCCAGATGAACTTCCTGGATATCGTTCCGATTTCAGCAGAGACCGGAATGAACGTTGATACTATTGCTAGTATTGTACGTAAACACTTACCAGAAGCCATTCATCACTTCCCGGAAGAGTACGTCACTGACCGCTCACAACGTTTTATGGCGTCAGAGATTATTCGTGAAAAACTGATGCGTTTTCTCGGTGCAGAATTACCTTACTCCGTCACCGTCGAAATTGAGCAGTTTGTGACCAATGAGCGTGGTGGTTATGATATCAATGGTCTGATCCTCGTGGAACGCGAAGGACAGAAGAAAATGGTTATCGGTAATAAAGGTACCAAGATTAAAACCATTGGTATTGAAGCACGAAAAGATATGGAAGAGATGTTTGAAGCAAAAGTTCATCTTGAACTGTGGGTGAAAGTGAAGTCGGGCTGGGCGGATGACGAACGTGCATTGCGCAGTCTCGGTTACACCGACGACCTGTAAAGACTAATCAATGGAAGGCTGGCAACGGGCATTTGTTCTGCACACTCGCCCCTGGAGCGAAACCAGCCTTCTTCTTGATGTGTTCACGGAAGAATCTGGGCGTATCCGCCTGATAGCTAAAGGCGCACGTTCCCGCCGCTCTAATCTTAAAGGCGCTCTACAGCCCTTTGTTCCCCTGTTGATTCGCTTTGGTGGCCGGAGTGAGGTGAAAACTTTACGTGGCGCAGAGGCGGTCTCCCTTGCTCTACCCCTGAGCGGCATTTCTCTCTATAGCGGTTTATATGTTAACGAGCTCCTTGCTCGGGTACTTGAACAAGAAACTCGCTTCTCCGATCTGTTTTTTGACTATCTGCACTGCCTCCAGGAGCTTGCTGGCATGGACGGCACGCCAGAGCCGGCTTTACGCCGCTTTGAACTGGCACTATTGGCTCATCTCGGTTACGGCGTTGATTTTTTACATTGTGCAGGCAGTGGGGAAGTGGTCAGCGATAACATGACCTATCTCTATCGCGAAGAAAAAGGTTTTATCGCCAGCGTCGTGATTAATCATAATAGTTTTACCGGGCACCAGCTTAAAGCCTTGTCAGAACGAACTTTTGTTGAAGCCGATACCCTGCGCGCGGCAAAACGTTTTACACGCATGGCGCTTAAACCGTACCTGCAGGGCAAGCCACTCAAAAGTCGTGAACTCTTTCGTCAGTTTATCACCAAAAAGTAATCTATTTGGCCGCAAAATGGTGGGGGCGAACAGACAACCATAGCCATCATGGTGTTGTCAGATGTACATTAGCCATTATCTGTAAACATTTGGGGTATTGCATGACTCAGCTACTGTTAGGCGTAAATATCGATCATATTGCTACATTACGTAATGCGCGTGGAACCAGTTATCCGGATCCTGTTCAGGCTGCATTTATTGCTGAACAAGCTGGAGCGGATGGTATTACGGTACATCTGCGCGAAGACAGACGTCATATTACCGATCGTGATGTGCGTATTTTGCGTGAAACACTGGCTACCCGAATGAATCTTGAGATGGCGGTTACCGAGGAAATGCTGAGCATTGCCTGTGAAACGCGTCCGCATTTTTGCTGTTTAGTACCAGAAAAACGTCAGGAAGTGACCACTGAAGGCGGGTTGGATGTTGCAGGGCAGCTTGATAAAATGCGTGATGCTTGTTCACGTTTAGCTGACGCTGGCATTCTGGTTTCATTATTTATTGATGCTGACTATGCACAAATCGATGCCGCTGTAGCAGTAAAAGCGCCTTATATCGAGATCCATACCGGTTGTTATGCTGAAGCGAAAGACGAAATTGCCCAGGCTCAGGAACTGGCTCGTATTGCCGATGCTGCGGCCTATGCGACCTCTAAAGGCTTGAAAGTGAACGCCGGACACGGTCTGACTTACCATAACGTTCAGGCTATAGCCGCTATTCCCGAGATGATAGAGCTGAATATTGGCCATGCAATCATCGGTCAGGCGGTGTTCAGCGGTCTGAAAGAAGCGGTTGCTGAGATGAAACGCCTGATGCTGGAAGCGCGTCGTTAATGGCTATTCTGGGAATTGGTACTGATATCGTAGAGATTGCGCGCATTGAGGGCGCAATCTCTCGTTCTGGTGACAGGCTCGCTAAACGGATATTAAGCCCTGATGAATGGGCTCAATATCAGGCCCATCAGCAGCCAGCACGATTTCTCGCCAAACGATTTGCGGTTAAAGAGGCGGCGGCAAAAGCGCTGGGAACCGGGATCCGTAACGGTCTGGCTTTTAATCAGTTTGAAGTGAGCAATGACCCTCTGGGAAAACCGTTGCTACTCTTCAGAGAACAGGCCGGGCAGATGGCCAGCGAGTTGGGAGTTCGCTCTATTCACGTGACGCTGGCAGATGAACGACACTATGCTTGTGCGACAGTGATTATTGAAAGTTAAATTTTGTCTGCATGGTGAAGCAGCACAAATTTATCCCAGAGTTGTTCTTCACTTTCCTGATGAAGCGGATCGCTAATTATAGTGCCAGCAATAGGACACACTTGCTGGCAAGTAGGCGTTTCATAATGCCCGATACACTGGGTACAGCGCTCGGTATCTATCTCGTAGAACACATCACCCATAGAAATCGCCTGGTTAGGGCACTCGGGTTCACACATATCGCAGTTGATACAGCGCTTAGTAATAAGTAATGACATTTCAATGATTTACCATTAAAACAAAATAAAATCAGCAAGTTATGGGATTATATAGTGATTAACTTACGGTTTGTTTAGCTCCGATATACTCAATTCAAGAATACAAAACTGCAACACATTGTGTTTTGCCCGGTAATACAGGGAATGTGTGAGCTTGTTTTCTGCTCATGGGCAGATAAGGATTGAGAACGCGCGCACTGTAACACATAAACCAGATGACCCCAATAATGGTGACGTTTTAGCGATGTCGGGGTGATGTGTAAAAACGTCAGTAATCCAGTACAGGAAACAACAGTAAAGCAGGTATTGGCTCTGCATTTACTGTTGCGCTGTTAATACTAATTAAGGTGACGGTACTGGGCTGTCTGACTCTTCAGAAACTACGCGAGTCCGGAGGGCAATAAAACGGTCAAAAACATCAGAAACCTCAAGCAGACTCACATTTCTGTCGGGGGCTTCAAGCGTTTCATGCGGAACCCCCCACGGCCCCCAAAACCAGGCATCGCTGTTGCCAAACATGGCGACAGTGGGAACGCCAACTCCGGCAGCAATATGTAATGCTCCGCCATCACTGGTGAGAATTTGGTTACACAGAGACATTGCAGCCATTAACTCTCTAATATTTTTGGTTATGACTGGCGTTAATGATAAATCTTTACAGGATTCGATTATCTGCTGTGCTTTTTCATCATCTCCTGGATGATCTTTATTTTCAGAGGAACCCGGTGACCAAAATAGCAGTAAATGACAGTTTTCTCTGTTACTTATTTTATGAGCAAGTTCAATAAACTTTTCCGTTTGCCAGCGCTGTTGTGGTTTTCTGGCACTGATCTGAATACCGTAAACAGGGATACCGGAAGGGAGTTTTAATCTTGCTGATATATCATTTATTTCATTCTGAGTGGTATAAAGTTCGAGTTTACCGGGCGTTGTGTCCACGCCAATAGGTTTAACGAGTTCGGCAAGTAGCTCAACAATATGACATTTTTCTTTTGGTGTCGGGATACGATCGGTAATCACGGGTGGTGTGTCATCACCAATAGCGATGATCCGTTTTGCGCCAGAGATTCTGGCCCATTGTAGTGGCCGTTTATTCCAGTGCTCACGAGCAATGATAGCAACATCATATTGAGTAAAGCGGATATCAATATACGTTTTCAGCCGGTTAAATATGACACTGAATGCGGACTGGCCTGATTTTCTATGATGCAGTTTACTGTAAATGTGCACACGTCCAATATGTGGATTATTATCAAGTACCGGCTGGTTATAGGTATTAATTAGTACATCAATTTTACAGTCAAATGACTTAGCTAATGCTGATATTAAAGGTGTCGTCAAAATTAAATCACCGATGTTATCCCGGCGAATTATCAGTATTTTCATACCATTTCCTTAATGTAAACATCCCACGATGTTTAGCTTTTTCCTCGCCCGGGCACTTTACCAATTACGGCATGAAACGGCTACCAGTGACAAACAGAGTACAGCGGATAAGTTGATGGTCTGAAGGAAAAACAATCAGCTCACCATAACCATCGCTTTGTTGAGACAGTGCTGATCGCTAATTGTTCATCAGAAGGGGGAGTCGTTAAGTACTGTGGTGCAGAGTAAACCAATAGAGTGGGGCGGCAACGCCGCCACGTTTTATACCAGGCGTTTAACCAGCGCTTCGCTGTGGCGGATGCGACTCGGTGCATTTTCAAGATCGTGCTGTACCAGCGCCATAAATAATAAATCGGTTATCATCATTTGAGCGCTAGTAGACGAAATGGCCGCGCTGCGGGTTGCCTGTTCTTCAGCAATGGTATAGAGACAAAGCGTCGCGCGTTGTTGAAGAGCGTTAGGGGTAAAACCGGTAATGGTGAGAACTTTTGCTCCAACGCTTAAGGCTTCATCAGCTGCGAGATTTATCTCACGACGTTCACCTGAGTAGGAAATTGCCAGCAGAATATCTTCTGGAGACATGGCCTGCACTGTGGCTAATAACGCATGCATATCCTGTTCGGCAACGGCATTGATACCGATTTTCATTAATTTCCAGGAGAAATTCTTAGCGACTAAACCTGAAGCACCGATCCCGACCAACAACACTCGGCGTGCATTACGTAATAAAGTAATACTCGCAAGAAGTTTTTCTTCGGAATTAACGTCCAGGGAGGCATGCATTGCGGCAATATTTTCTTTAATCAGCTTTTCTCCCACCATTCTAAGTGGGTCATCACCGAGGATCTGATTATGCACCAGTACTGAGTGTGGGTTTTGGCCACTCGCCAGAGCTTCACTGATCGCGAGTTTCATGGCTGGAAAACCTTTGAAACCGATCTTTTGTGAGAATTTGACTACACTTGACTGACTGACACCGGCTTCTTCAGCAAGTTGCTGGGAGCTTAAATGCCGCACGCGCTCAGGATCGGCAAGTAAAAAATCAGCCAGTTTACGCTCGCTCTGTGCCAGCATTGGATAGCGGGTTTTAATTCGCAATAAGCAGTTCATTTTTTCTCCTGGGCAGCTTTTTCAATAACAGCTTGCCATAATAAGCTGAGAATTGAACAATAAATTCTATTACATAGCAATCTTACCGGATTAAATGTTTCTTTGTTTGGTCTGAACAGTGATTGAGCAAATAATTGTTTCCAGAAAACCATCCTCTATCTGCTATCTTGACTGACTTTATAATAATCCATCGGGAGTTAGATTTGGCACTATATCACGCACAGCGAGTGGTCTTTTTCGATCTCGACGGTACGTTGCACCAGCAGGATCTGTTTGGTTGTTATTTACGTTATTTGCTTCGCCATCTCCCGGGTAATTTCCCCCTGGTTGTTCTCATGCTGCCTTTTGTTGTTGCCGGACTCTTCCTCAGAGGACGTTCTGCCCGCAGGCCGATGAGTCTATTACTCTGGAGCATGACTTTCGGTCGCAGTGAGCAACGGCTTAATCAACTGGAAAAAGAGTTTTCTCACCAGTTTCGCCTCAGTGTCACTCCTTTCGAGAAGGTACAGCAACGACTGAATGACTATCTTCAGGACAAAGGTACCGAAGTCTGGCTGGTGACAGGCTCTCCTGTGGAACTGGTTAAACACGTTTATTCAGATACGCCATGGCTACCCAAAGTCAAATTAATCGGTAGCCAGATGTCGCGCGCGTTTGGTGGGCGAGTACTGACACTACGCTGTCTGTCACATGAAAAAGTGGTTCAGTTAGAGCAACAGATGGGTAAACCGTTGCAATTCTATAGTGGCTACAGTGACAGCATCCTTGATTCCCCGGTACTCAATTTTTGCCAGCATCGTTTCCGGGTCACCGCGCAGGGCGATCTGGAAGCTATCGACTGATGTCATTTCGTATCCGCGGCGCGCTGTGTATAATGCGCGCCCGTTTACCCGCAGGAGCTAAAGGTGTCAGAGACCGAAGTGACCGATCAGTACTGGATGCGTCATGCTTTAACGCTGGCACGTATCGCCTGGGATGAAGGTGAAATACCTGTCGGTGCAGTACTGGTTCATGAGAACAGAGTGATAGGTGAGGGCTGGAATCGCCCGATTGGCCACCATGATCCCACGGCTCATGCTGAAATTATGGCGTTACGTCAGGGAGGATTAGTATTACAAAACTATCGCCTGCTCAATACCACACTTTATGTCACGCTCGAGCCTTGTGTCATGTGCGCGGGTGCTATGGTGCATAGCCGTATCGGCAGGCTGGTATTTGGTGCCCGGGATGCGAAAACCGGAGCGAGTGGTTCCCTGCTTGATATTTTAGGTCACCCAGGAATGAACCATCAGATCCCTGTTACTGAGGGAGTCCTGGCAGCGGATTGTTCATCCATGTTGAGTGATTTTTTTCGCGCCCGTCGCCTGGAAAAGAAAGCCCTGAAGGAAAAGGCCCGTAAGGGCGAATAGTCGCCAGCTCTTCTTCATCAACAAGTGGATAGGCCTCGGCAAATTTTGCTTCCTGGGCCGCCTGTTTCTCTTTTTCTTGTAAATAGCCTTCCAGACTTAAATGATACTTACGGATATTCTCCACATAAGCATAAGCTTCATGTCCGCGGGCATAGCCGTAATTGGTTTTACTGTAATACGACTTCTGGCTTAACAGCGGCAGACGCGTTTTGACATCCGCCCAGCTATCCGGGTTACCTTTCTGCATACTGGTAAGCTTACGTGCATCCATCATATGTGCATAGCCGATATTATAGGCCGTCAGAGCAAACCAGATGCGTTCATCCTCAGCGACGGTATCGGGAACTTTACTCATCATATCGGTCAGATAGCGGCTTCCGCCGCGGATACTCTGCTCTGCATCCAGTCGGTCAGTGACGTCCACACTCTGGGCGGTATTTTTAGTCAGCATCATCAAACCACGCACGCCGGTCGGTGAAGTCGCATGTGTATCCCAGTGAGACTCCTGATAAGAGATGGCCGCCAGCAATGTCCAGTCTATTTTATCGGCGTATTGCTCGAATAACGGTTGCAGATCTGGCAGCACGTTATCCACCGACTTAAGGAAAGTGCGTGTATCGACATAATCAAAATTACCGATATGGCCAAGATATTTTTCCTCCAGCCGCGCCAGCGTACCGTTACTGGAAATCTGATTGTAAAAGTCGAGTAAGGCTGCACTCATACTGTCATCATTGTTACGGCTGGAAAACCAAGTGACCGGTTGCTCATCAGTGATATCCAGGGCAACGGCCAGCTGAGGGTGAACGCGCTGAAACAGACTGACAGCGATTGAGTCAGAAATGGTGAACGGCAGGCTACCCTCAATAACTTCTCCCAGCAGTTGATTACTGGTCTGTTTATCTGAGACCGCCCAGCTCAAGTCCGGATAGTCACTCTCTTTCAGTTGCTCCAGGACATCAATAACGCCATGGCCGGAAGAGAGCACAAGCTGATCCTCGGTCACCCCGGCGAGACTTTTAGGACGCGGGCTACCGACACGATAGACCATCTGCTGGGAAACATAATAGTAAGCCGGGCCTGCCTGATAGTTTTGACTACGTTTGGTGTTATAGATAAGACCTGCGGCCAGTAGATCTGCACTGCCGTTATCAAGGTCATCAAACAAATCACTGATAGTGGTTCGTGGGGTAATTTCTAACTCGACATTCAGGTAGTCGGCAAATAGCTGCGCCAGTTCGTAATCAAAACCGGAGGCTTTTCCATTGACAACATTATAGGTGAGTGGCGAGGCCAGAGTACTGACGTGCAAAATCCCCCGCGCTTTAATGGCGGCGATACGGTTTTCGGTTTGGTTGAAACCTGGGAGGGAGGGCCATAATGCCACTGCCAGCAACAAGGTGACGACACCGATAAGCAGATAATAAATCTTAATTTTTTTCAAAGAGATAAAGGTCTGCAACGATAAGGTCTTAGCTAACAATAAACATAATTTCGACGAGTCTCATAATGATATGAGGCGCATTTTGCGTAAGAAAACGGCAGTAAGCAACATTTAAGACGTTTTAGCTCAAAAAGTAGCCAGTAAAAACATCTGCGGATATTTATACGCAAACGGTTTCGTCGAGGCTGATGATTCTCTATAATAGTCCTCGTTTTCCCCCCTTCGCCCTGAAGACGAGAGATCTTTAATGATGGAAATTCTGCGTGGTTCGCCTGCTCTTTCGGCATTTCGTATTAACAAACTTCTGACCAGATTTAACGACGCTAACCTGCCGGTCAGCGACGTGTATGCCGAGTATGTACACTTTGCTTATCTGGATGCTCCGCTAAATGCTGATGAGTCTGCCCGCCTGCAACGGTTACTGAAGTATGGTCCAACCCTCGCAGAACATACCCCTGGTGGTCATTTACTGCTGGTAACCCCGCGTCCGGGAACTATCTCTCCCTGGTCATCTAAAGCGACAGATATCGCACATAATTGCGATCTGCCACAGGTCAAACGGCTGGAAAGGGGAGTTGCCTGGTACATTACCGCCGACACCCTGAACGACGAACAGTGGAAAGCGGTATCTGAATTGCTCCATGACCGCATGATGGAGACGGTGTTTACCTCTCTTGAAGATGCAGCTCAGTTATTTGTCCAACAGAGCCCGGCACCGGTACAGAGCGTCGATTTATCAGGTAAAGGACGTGAGGCGCTGGTCGAAGCCAATATTCGTCTGGGCCTGGCACTGGCAGAAGATGAAATCGATTATTTACAGGCTGCTTTTACTCAGCTGGATCGTAACCCTAACGATATCGAACTCTATATGTTCGCTCAGGCGAACTCAGAACACTGCCGCCACAAAATTTTCAATGCAGACTGGGTTATTGACGGTGAAAAGCAGCCTAAATCGCTGTTTAAGATGATTAAAAACACCTTTGAAAAAACGCCAGATCATGTTCTGTCTGCTTATAAAGATAACGCCGCGGTCATGGAAGGCTCTCATGTCGGACGTTTCTTTGCTGACCAGGATTCTGGTCGCTATGAATTCCATCAGGAAGAAGCGCATATCCTGATGAAGGTTGAGACCCATAACCACCCAACGGCCATCTCCCCTTGGCCAGGTGCTGCTACGGGTTCAGGCGGTGAGATCCGTGATGAAGGTGCTACCGGACGGGGATCTAAGCCTAAAGCAGGCCTGGTCGGTTTCTCGGTTTCTAACCTGCGTATTCCCGGCTTTGAACAACCTTGGGAGCAAGATTTCGGTAAACCAGACCGCATTGTCAGCGCGCTGGATATTATGACCGAAGGTCCTTTAGGGGGCGCAGCCTTTAACAACGAATTTGGTCGTCCGGCACTGACGGGCTACTTCCGTACTTACGAAGAACAGGTTAACAGCCATAATGGTGTAGAGCTTCGTGGCTACCATAAACCTATTATGCTGGCCGGCGGTATCGGAAATATTCGTGCTGACCATGTACAAAAAGGTGAAATTCCTGCTGGCGCGAAGCTGATTGTTCTTGGCGGACCGTCAATGAATATCGGCCTTGGCGGCGGTGCGGCGTCATCTATGGCTTCTGGTCAGTCTGATGCCGACCTGGATTTTGCTTCTGTTCAGCGTGATAACCCTGAGATGGAACGTCGTTGTCAGGAAGTTATCGACCGCTGCTGGGAACTGGGTGATAACAATCCGATTGCCTTTATCCATGATGTCGGGGCGGGTGGTTTATCGAACGCGATGCCAGAGCTGGTGAGTGACGGTGGACGTGGTGGTCGTTTTGAACTGCGCGATATCTTAAATGATGAGCCGGGCATGAGCCCGTTAGAAGTGTGGTGTAACGAATCTCAGGAGCGTTATGTCCTGGCTGTCATGCCAGAACAGCTGCCGCTGTTTGATGCCATGTGTCGTCGTGAACGTGCACCTTATGCCGTTATCGGTGAAGCGACCGAAGAACCTCATCTGACGCTGAACGATAGCCATTTTGATAATCAGCCTATTGATATGCCGCTCGATGTTTTACTGGGTAAAACGCCGAAAATGGAACGCAATGTCGAAACGCTGAAAGCACAGGGGGAAGCCCTGAACGACAGTGCTATCACTATCGCTGACGCGGTTAACCGGGTACTGCACTTACCGACAGTGGCTGAAAAAACCTTCCTTGTGACCATTGGCGATCGTACCGTAACCGGTATGGTTTCACGTGATCAGATGGTCGGCCCGTGGCAGATCCCTGTCGCTGACTGCGCTGTCACGACAGCAAGCCTCGACAGCTACTATGGCGAAGCGATGTCACTGGGTGAGCGTGCCCCTGTTGCCTTACTGGATTTTGCTGCCTCCGCGCGTCTTGCCGTCGGCGAAGCCTTAACGAATATTGCCGGAACCCAGATTGGTTCTCTGAAACGTATCAAACTGTCTGCTAACTGGATGGCCGCTGCCGGACACCCGGGTGAAGATGCCGGTTTATATGAAGCGGTAAAAGCGGTCGGCGAAGAACTCTGTCCGCAACTGGGCCTGACCATTCCAGTGGGTAAAGACTCTATGTCGATGAAAACCCGCTGGCAGCAGGAAGACAGTACCAAAGAAATGATCTCACCACTTTCTTTGGTCATCACGGCATTTGCTCGCGTCGAAGATGTGCGTGCAACCGTGACACCGCAGTTAAGTACTGAAGATAATGCCTTGTTCCTGATTGATTTAGGTGCCGGACATAATGCACTCGGTGCGACGGCGCTCGCTCAGGTTTATCGTCAGTTAGGTGACAAGCCTGCTGATGTACGCAATGTTGAGCAACTGAAAGGCTTCTGGCATGCCATGCAGGCGCTGGTGGCTGAACGTAAGCTACTGGCCTGGCATGACCGCTCTGATGGTGGTTTGTTAGTGACTCTGGCAGAAATGGCCTTTACCGGTCACTGCGGTGTTGAAGCCGATATTAGCGCTCTGGGTGATAACCGACTGGCTGCGCTGTTTAACGAAGAGTTAGGCGGTGTTATCCAGGTCCGCGCCGCCGACAGGGCCGCAGTGGAACAGTGTTTTGCCGAGCACGGTCTTGCAGATTGTGTGCACTACCTCGGTAAAGCCGTCGCTGGTGATAGCTTTACTCTGACGGCTGACGGTGAGTCAGTGTTTAGCGAAAGTCGTACCACAATGCGTCTCTGGTGGGCAGAAACCACCTGGCAGATGCAGCGTCTGCGCGATAACCCTGACTGTGCGGATCAGGAGCATAAGGCTAAAGCTGACGACAACGACCCGGGTCTCAATGTTAAACTGAACTTTGATATTTCCGCAGATATCGCCGCGCCGTTTATCGCGACCGGTGCACGTCCTAAGGTCGCTATTCTGCGTGAGCAGGGTGTTAACTCCCATATTGAAATGGCAGCAGCATTCCATCGTGCAGGTTTTGATGCGATTGATGTCCATATGAGTGATTTACTGGCAGGCCGCACTGGGCTGGATAGCTTCCAGACACTGGTTGCTTGCGGTGGTTTCTCCTATGGTGATGTTCTGGGAGCGGGTGAAGGCTGGGCGAAATCCATTCTTTTCAACTCACGTGTACGTGATGAATTCGCTGAATTTTTCCTGCGTCCTCAGACACTGGCCTTAGGCGTCTGTAATGGTTGTCAGATGATGTCTAACCTACGCGAACTGATCCCAGGAAGTGAACTGTGGCCACGCTTTGTCCGCAATCAGTCAGACCGCTTTGAAGCGCGTTTTAGCCTGGTTGAAGTCACAGATAGCCCATCATTACTGCTTCAGGGAATGGCGGGTTCCTATATGCCGATTGCCGTTTCTCATGGTGAAGGCCGTGTTGAAGTCCGTGATGAGGCTCATCTGCTGGCACTGGAAAGCAAAGGTCTGGTCGCGCTGCGCTTTATCGATAATGCGAATAATGTCACTGAACGTTATCCGGCGAACCCGAATGGTTCACCTAAGGGAATTACTGCGGTGAGCAATGAAGACGGGCGTGTCACCATTATGATGCCACACCCTGAACGTGTATTCCGTACGGTAAGCAACTCCTGGCACCCACAAGAGTGGGGCGAGGACAGCCCGTGGATGCGTATTTTCCGCAATGCGCGTAAACAGCTCGGCTGATCGTTCGCTAACCTGACATGACCCCTCGATTTTGAGGGGTTTTTTTATGTCTCTAAATCGCGACAGTTGCATTTTATATGTCTCCTTTTGGAGACATATAACGCCATGATTGCTAAATGGATTTAATTTAAGTCATTAATCTGTCTCAAAATGACGACGGTTTTTGTGATCGTGATGTGATTTTTTATTATTTTTTTGTTTTTAAAATGTCTTATAAATCATGTTATTGATATTTTTATTTACATCCTGGCACATATCGTGCATCATTTACAGCGTTGCTCATTCACCTTCTTATGTCAGCGTTTTTAATTAAACAGACTACATAAACCTCCGAATGACGCACATTAAGGTGCCTGCCGTCCAACTTTTGATAAATGCTTTCGGGCTTATCATACATAGGGCGAAACGTTGAGTAAGGCGCCGCCTATTTCTGAGACAAAGGCAGGGTTTTTACCCTGCCTTTGTTGTTTCTGTAAACTCCGCTTTCAACTCAATTGAATCCCAGCTAGCATCTTGTCTGAACGATAAAATGAGATGAGTCAATTGAACAAGTGGCATGCCTTCCCCCGCTCATTACGACAGCTTGTTATGATGGCCTTTTTCCTGGTTCTGGTTCCGTTACTGGTACTTGCCTGGCAAGCATGGCAGAGCCTGAATGCCCTGAGCGCTCAGGCAGAGCAAACTAACCGTAGCACCATGACTGATGCTCGCCGGAGCGAGACCATGACCAATATTGCTCTGGAAATGGAGCGGAGCTATCGCCAGTATTGTGTGCTGGAAGATCCTCGCCTGTTGAGCATGTACCAGGAACAGCATGGAAGTTATGCCCAGATGCTCGAGGCCCATGCTTCGGTTATCGCTGATCCTCGTCTGTTGCAAAAACTGACCCAATCCCTGGCGGCGCTTTCAGCGCTCCAGTGTCACAATAATGCTCCGGATACTGCGGTATTACATGAACTTGAAGTCTTTGCCGCCAGTAATGCTGATATGCTTCAGGCGACCCGGGCAGTGGTTTTTTCTCGTGGTCAGCAATTACAACAGGATATTGCTGAGCGTGGTCAGTACTTTGGCTGGCAGGCGCTGGTGCTATTTTTATTGAGTCTTAATCTGGTGATTATTTTTACCCGTATGATAATCGGCCCGGTAAAAGGCATCGAAAGGATGATTAAGCATCTTGGTGAAGGGCGGTTACTGGAAGAGGGAGAGGGTTTTAAAGGTCCGAGAGAGTTCCGGACGATTGGACAACGTCTGGTCTGGCTAAGCGAGCGTTTACGCTGGCTGGAGTCTCAGCGACATGAATTTTTACGCCATATCTCGCACGAATTAAAAACTCCGCTTGCCAGTATGCGTGAAGGTACGGAATTATTGGCAGATCAGGTCGTCGGACCGTTAACGGCCTCTCAAAAAGAAGTGGTGTCTATTCTTGACGACAGCAGCCGCCACTTACAAAAGCTTATCGAACAGCTACTGGACTATAATCGCCGGGTGATAGACGGTGCCGTTGAGCTAGAAAAAGTGGAACTTTCTCCTCTGGTCACTAGTGTCATAGCGGCACACAGTTTACCTGCCAGAGCCAAGCATATGCGTACTGAAACTGACCTTAGCCCGGTTGCCTGCCTGGCGGAACCGGTATTGCTGATGAGCGTCTTAGATAATCTCTACTCCAATGCGGTGTACTATGGCGGTGAATCCGGTACCATTTATATTCGTAGCGTCCAGTCAGACAATCAACTACACATTGAAGTCGCTAATACCGGCCAGGCCATTCCTGAGTCGGAAAGTGAAATGATTTTTGAGCCTTTCTATCAAGGCAGCCTGCAACGTAAAGGTTCAGTGAAAGGCAGTGGATTAGGCCTCAGTATTGCCAGGGATTGTATTCATCGTATGAAAGGTCAACTCTATCTGATACATGATAAGGAAGCAGATGTTTGCTTTCGTATCGAATTACCGGTTTTTTCCGAGAATGATAAAACGCAATGAAAGCATACCTGTTAACTCTACTACGTGGTGCGATTGGCGCTCGCCTGACTGCCACCCTGCTGGTGGCAGGGAGTGGTGTACTGATGGGTTGTGCATCGCTACCTGAATTACATCATTCCCAGACCTCTAACCAGGCTCATTCACCGGAGCAACAGCTACCGGACTATCTCTCGGCTCAGTGTTCGAATATCTGGCAGCAAGATGAGGCTGATGCTCTGGAGAACCCACTCTATTGGTTGCGGGGAATGGAATGCGCACAGCGGCTCTCACCCGAAGACGCCAGAATCGAAGCGCGTCAGTGGTCAGCAATCACCTGGCAGGATACATTTAAGCGCGGTATCTTATTGTCTCCCGCCAAAATCACCCCGGTTGAAAGACGTAAGTACATGACACAGCTTGATATGCTGGCTACAGATATCCCACCACAGATACGCTCTTTATTTATCGTCTGGCGCGACGGAGAGCGTGCTCAGTTAAGCTTGGTGGAGGAGCGCAGCCGCTACACTAAATTACAGCAGACAACAGACAGTCAGTTGGATGAGCTTCGCCAGACACAGCAGTTTTTACGTAATGAACTGGAAATAACGACCAGAAAACTAGAAACGATGTCCGATATCGAACGCCAGCTATCCAGTCGTAAACCGGGCAGTAACTATGTTCCTGAAGAGCCAACCAGTGAGACTCAGGATAGCAAAGGACAACGCATTGAAGAGGACAAGCCATGACGCCACATAAACCGGCGAATTTACTATTAGTAGATGATGACCCAGGCTTGTTAAAACTGTTAGGTATGCGTCTGACCAGCGAAGGTTATACCGTGACGACTGCTGAGAGTGGCGCGGAAGGATTACGTGTTTTAGGCCGTGAAAAAATCGATCTGGTGATAAGCGATCTGCGGATGGATGAAATGGATGGTATGGCCCTTTTTGGTGAGATCCAGAAGGCGATGCCAGGCATGCCCGTGATTATTCTGACTGCTCATGGTTCAATTCCTGAAGCCGTGACCGCAACGCAACAAGGCGTATTCAGCTTTTTGACTAAACCGGTAGATAAAGACGCACTTTACCGGGCCATTGACGATGCTCTGGCTCATACCGTTCCGGCAGGGGAGGAGATGTGGCGTGAAACGATTGTTACGCGCAGCCCGATTATGCTGCGTCTGCTGGAACAGGCCCATAAGGTGGCTCAGTCAGATGTCAGCGTACTGATTAATGGGCAAAGCGGAACCGGAAAAGAGGTACTGGCGCAAGCCATCCACCAGGCGAGTTCGCGAAGTAAAAAAGCATTTATTGCGATTAACTGTGGGGCACTGCCAGAACAGTTACTGGAGTCAGAGCTTTTCGGTCATGCGCGAGGGGCCTTTACCGGAGCCGTGAGTAATCGGGAAGGATTATTCCAGGCCGCCGAAGGTGGAACGCTTTTTTTAGATGAAATTGGCGATATGCCACTCTCACTACAGGTAAAGCTATTGCGGGTCTTACAAGAGCGTAAAGTCCGCCCGCTTGGCAGTAACCGTGATGTGGATATTGACGTACGGATCCTGTCGGCAACCCACCGGAATCTACCGAAAGCGATGGAGCGCGGCGAGTTCCGGGAAGATTTATTTTATCGTCTGAATGTGGTGAGCCTGAAGATCCCGGCGCTAAATGAACGTGCTGAAGATATTCCTTTGCTGGCGAGCCAGTTACTCCGTCAGTCAGCAGATAAGCATAAGCCTTTTGTTCGTAGCTTTTCGACTGAAGCCATGAAACGGTTAATCTCAGCCAGCTGGCCGGGTAATGTTCGCCAACTGGTGAATGTCATCGAGCAATGCGTTGCCCTGACCTCGACACCTGTCATCAATGAAGCCTTAGTGGAGCAGGCGCTGGAAGGGGAAAATACTGCGCTGCCGACCTTTGTTGAAGCAAGAAACCAGTTCGAACTGAATTACTTACGCAAACTTCTACATATCACTAAAGGCAACGTTACCCACTCTGCTCGTATGGCCGGACGGAATCGGACCGAATTTTATAAACTACTGGCCCGACATGAACTCGATGCCAATGACTTTAAAGACTAGGCTGTGGTAGTGTGGATGGATGCGGGTATATCACCAAAAACAGCATGCGATGTGGCGTGGGGAAAGAGTAATAACATGAAAAAGATAGACGCAATTATTAAGCCATTCAAACTCGACGATGTCCGTGAAGCTTTGGCGGAAGTCGGTATCACGGGTATGACAGTGACTGAAGTTAAAGGGTTTGGTCGTCAGAAAGGCCATACCGAGCTGTATCGTGGTGCTGAATATATGGTGGATTTTCTGCCAAAAGTGAAAATTGAACTGGTTGTTACGGACGATATCGTCGATATCTGTGTTGACACCATCGTGCGTACTGCACAGACCGGTAAAATTGGTGACGGTAAGATTTTTGTCTTTGACGTTGCCCGCGTGGTACGTATTCGTACCGGTGAAGAAGACGACGCAGCAATTTAATTTGCTGTATCAGATTTCGTTAACCTGCCTCTGAGTGTCGGTTATCATTCAGAGGCAGTTATCTCCTGTCAGCCGATGCGACGGCTCCCCCTGATGTGCGGTTTATCCCGTATTACCCTCCTTGATATCGTCAACTTTTGCCGAATTAGTCAATAACCATGTTTATGGTGCTGTTATCCCGATTATCCACTGCTCTTATACTCAGAATCACATCTTTATGACTTTATGATGCTAAGAGAGCTCATTAATGCCATAAAAAGTATTCCTGGCGCGGCAGATCAAAAGCGTGGTGGTTGCGCTGAACTTGAAAAATACGCATCATGCTCATGAAGAAATATCCGAAAATCAGGGAAGTTTTTTATTGCAAAGAATCCTTATTTCATGCCTGGGTAATCGTTTGCGTAAAAACCTTAATCAAGCTCTACCACCTGAATCTATTTCGGTTTACACTATCGGCTGTCGCCCAAAAGGGCACCCCATTATTGCAATAAAAAGTTTACCGTTAGCTGAGTCAGGAGATCCGGATGTTAAAGCGTGAAATGAACATTGCCGATTATGATGCCGAATTATGGCAGGCTATGGAGCAAGAAAAAGTACGTCAGGAAGAGCACATCGAACTGATCGCCTCCGAAAACTACACCAGCCCGCGCGTTATGCAGGCCCAAGGGTCTCAGCTGACGAACAAGTACGCTGAAGGGTATCCGGGTAAGCGTTACTACGGTGGTTGTGAATACGTTGATGTCGTTGAGCAACTGGCAATCGATCGTGCAAAAGAGCTGTTTGGTGCTGACTACGCTAACGTACAGCCTCACTCTGGTTCTCAGGCCAACTACGCGGTCTACACCACTTTGCTTCAACCTGGTGATACCGTACTGGGTATGAACCTTGCTCATGGTGGCCACCTGACTCACGGCTCTCCGGTTAACTTCTCTGGTAAACTGTATAATATCGTTCCTTACGGCATCGATGAAAGCGGTCATATCGACTACGTTGAGCTGGAAAAACTGGCTAAAGAGCACAAGCCGAAGATGATTATCGGCGGCTTCTCAGCCTATTCTGGTGTGGTTGACTGGGCTAAACTGCGTGAAATTGCTGATCTGATTGACGCTTACCTGTTTGTCGATATGGCACACGTTGCGGGTCTGATTGCTGCGGGTGTTTATCCTAACCCAGTCCCACATGCTCACGTTGTCACCACCACTACCCATAAAACCCTGGCAGGTCCACGCGGTGGTTTAATTCTGGCGAAGGGCGGTAGCGAAGAGCTGTATAAAAAACTGAACTCCGCAGTATTCCCTGGCGCTCAGGGTGGCCCACTGATGCATGTTATCGCGGGTAAAGCGGTAGCACTGAAAGAAGCTTTGGAGCCAGAGTTCAAAGTTTACCAGCAGCAAGTGGCTAAAAATGCGAAAGCTATGGTAGAAGTCTTCCTGAACCGTGGTTATAACGTGGTTTCTGGCGGTACTGATAACCATCTGTTCTTACTGGATTTGGTTGACAAAAACCTGACTGGTAAAGAAGCTGATGCAGCACTGGGTCACGCCAATATCACTGTTAACAAAAACAGCGTACCAAACGATCCGAAGAGCCCGTTTATCACTTCTGGTATCCGTATTGGTAGCCCGGCAGTGACTCGCCGTGGTTTCAAAGAAGCTGAAGTGAAAGAACTGGCTGGCTGGATGTGTGACATCCTGGATAACATCAATGATGAAGCCACCATTGAAAGCACCAAGCAAAAAGTTCTCGATATCTGCGCACGTTTCCCGGTATACGCGTAAGTATTGAATAACTGTACGCCACGCTAGCTTCAGGCTGGTGTGGGGTAAAGATTAAGACCGCCGCCTATTATTATGTGGCGGTTTTTTTTTGCCTGAATGTAGCCAGCCGCGACATAAAAAGGCCTGACACCCGCGCCATCAGCCACCCGCCAGTATCTAACATCACCTGACCTGTAATCAGGCTATTGAATCGTCATAGATAGCTTGCAAGCAAACGGTCTATCCCTGACACTACGGCTCTCAAAATCGGAGGAAACATGGTTGTTCAATCCACGCTTTGGCTAGCTTTGAGTTATTTCACCTATTTTTTCAGTTACGGTATTTTTTTGCCGTTCTGGAGTTTGTGGCTGGAAGGTGTGGGGTTACCGCCAGAAACAATCGGTATGTTATTAGGTGCCGGGCTTATCGCGCGTTTTTTAGGTAGTTTGTTACTGGCCCCAAGAGTGACTAATCCTTTCCGATTAGTGTTTGCACTCCGTATGCTGGCGCTACTCTCATTGGTCTTTATGGTGGCTTTCTGGTTCGGGCAAACTTCCGCCTGGCTACTGATTGTGATGGTAGGTTTCAACCTCTTTTTCTCTCCTCTCGTTCCCCTGACTGATGCCCTGGCAGGCACCTGGCAGCGCCAGTTTCCTCTTGATTATGGCCGGGTCAGGCTATGGGGTTCACTGGCATTTGTGATTGGCTCAGCGGTTACAGGTAAACTGGTCAGTGAATTCAGTTATCAGGCCATCCTGGTACTCATGAGTGTGGGTGTCGCCTCAATGCTGATTGGCATGATGTTCCGCCCTTCAATTATGCCTGAGGGTAAAATCGCCCAGCAAGATACCATGGGATGGTCGGCATGGAAGAGCCTGATAATCGGTGACTGGCGATTCCTGGCTTGTGTCACCTTACTTCAGGGGGCACATGCGGCTTACTATGCTTTCAGTGCTATTTACTGGCAGGAAGCGGGCTATTCAGCCTCCGTTGTCGGCTATTTATGGTCGCTCAGCGTGGTCGCGGAAATCGTTATCTTTGCGCTTAGCAATCGCCTGTTCCGGCGCTGGAGTACGCGCGATCTGCTGTTGCTTTCTGGTATCACCGGGATTATTCGCTGGGGGCTGATGGCCTCAAGTACCGAGTTATCCTGGCTGATAGTCTCGCAAATTTTGCACTGCGGTAGCTTTACCGTCTGTCATCTTGCCGCCATGCGCTACATCTCTGCCCGTCATGGTCACGAAGTTATTCGGTTACAGGCGATGTATTCAGCAGTGGCAATGGGAGGCGGTATCGCGATTATGACCATGTTCTCTGGCTATCTTTATCAGCATATTCAGGGCGATATGTTCTGGGTCATGGCCTTGGTCGCCGTACCTGCACTGTTTTTACGTCCCAAAGTTACAGCGAAAGCGTAAGTTGGGGCTGGCTTATCAATGTTAATCCTGAGGCTAATATGAATCATCAAAGGGCCTGTTTTACCGGGAGTCTGATGCTGATGGCCGGGCTGAGTTCTTTTACCGCTCAGGCCCATCCACACAGTTTTATTACACTTAAAACCACCCCGGTTATCGAACAAGGCCAGTTAACAGGGCTAAAAATGCAGTGGCTGATGGATGAACTGACCTCGGCAGACTTGCTCTATGATGCAGGAGATGCCCAGCCGGACTCTCCGGTCTGGAAAACCCTGGCGGCGGAGGTGATGGCAAATGTGCTGGGGCAGCACTATTTCACTGAAGTATGGCATCAGGGAAAAAAAGTGAAGTTCACAGCGGATCCCCCTGAATATCGGCTGGAAAGAGTCGAACATCAGGCTATGCTGAGTTTTGTTTTACCCCTGGCAAAACCACAGCCTTTACAAGGTGCCCGTTTTCAGTTTTCTACCTTCGATCCCTCATTTTATGTTGATATGACTTATATCGATGACTCAGACGTTTCTTTATCGCCAGAACTGGCGACCCGCTGCCAAATAACAGTGCTGACCCCTGAGCCAAATGAAGAGATGCTGGAGTTTGCGGCCTCACTGGATAAAGACGATGCGCCGCCGGAAGATATGGCATTAGGTCAGCAATTTGCCCAAAAAGTGACATTACAATGTCAGTGACCAGGACTTCAAAATGGAACGGTGATGACTGGCGACATGGCTGGCCACTACTCCTTTTTGTGGTTTTGATGGTAGGGGGGGGATTTGCTCTCTGGAGTTACTGGCCACAGGTGTTAGCCCAGTCGACACAATGGCAGCGCGCCGTTAATCAAGAACTGAGTAGTTTATTGCGTCAGGTCGCTGATAATCCAACCCGGGCTGGGATGCTCTTGCTGGGGGTGAGTTTTAGCTATGGCGTATTACATGCGCTGGGGCCGGGACACGGTAAAATTGTGATAACCACCTGGCTTGCTACTCATCCCTCGAAGCTCAAAACGAGTCTTAAACTGACTTTCGCGGCGTCACTGTTGCAAGGTCTGGTGGCGATTAGCCTGGTAACAATTTTGCTGGTAGTACTACAGTTGCCCTCGCGGCAGTTACATCTGAGTAGTTTCTGGCTGGAAAAGGGCAGTTATCTGCTCGTCGGTGTGCTGGGGCTGTTACTTTGTCTGCGTGCTATTCGACGCTTATGGGGATTACTGCGGCGTAAACCACGTTTTCGGACCTTTACTACTCTCCAGCATACCCATGATGAGCATTGTGGCTGCGGCCATCAGCATGTACCTAGCCAGCAACAGCTTGCTGCAGGTGATGACTGGCGTGCCCGTCTGATGGTGATAGTCTCGATGGGAATTCGCCCATGTTCAGGGGCTATTATGGTGCTGCTTTTCAGCAAAGTGATTGGCGTATTTAGCTGGGGAGTTTTATCCGCTCTGGCCATGGCGTCTGGAACCGCAATAACCCTTTCCGGGCTGGCTTTACTGGTGCATGGTTGCAGGAGTTTTGCTATCCGGCTGAGCAAAAATCGCCCGCCGCTGCTATGGCAACAAGTCGGTTGGTCTTCACTTTCGCTGGCAGGTGGAGTGATACTGGTGGTGGCTGCTGGGGTGATGTGGCTTAGTGCTCAGCCAGTCATACGCGGGCTTCGTCCTTTTTAATCACTGGACCCTCCTGCTGGAGGATCCAGTCTCTGAGAAATAAACTCTAGCGTTTCAGTGCTTCGCTCAGTTCATCACGCATTAATGCCAGCATAGATTTCACGACGCGCGGGTTACCAGCGACAATGTTACCTGTCAGCAGATAGTTATGACCGCCAGTGAAATCGCAAACCAGGCTACCAGACTCACGTGCCAGTAATTCGCCAGCAGCAAAGTCCCAAGGCTTCAGACCGATTTCAAAGAAACCATCCACTCGACCCGCGGCAACATAAGCTAAGTCCAGCGCAGCAGAGCCGGTACGGCGGAAGTCTGCACACTGAGTAAACAGTTTGCCGATGATATTGATATAGGTTGCTGCGTACTGTTTCTGTTTGAACGGGAAGCCGGTTGCCAGAATAGTGCCGTCGAGATCACGGGCATTGCTGCCACGCAGACGATAACCGTTCAGCTGTGCACCCTGACCACGGACCGCACTGAACAATTCGTTACGCATTGGATCATAGACAACAGCAACTTCGGTGCGGCCTTTAATGCGCACAGCGATAGAAACAGAGAAGTGAGGTAAGCGTTTAATGAAGTTAGTAGTGCCATCCAGTGGATCGATAACCCATTGCACATCCTGATCTTCACCTGCCAGTTCACCGGCTTCTTCGGTGATAATGGTATGTTTTGGATAAGACTTACGAATAACTTCGATAATCAGGCGCTCGGCTTCTTTATCGATATTCGTTACAAAGTCATTGCTGCCTTTCTGGCTAGCTTCAACAGCGTCAGGTGTTTCATAGCTTTTGGCAATTAAATTGCCGGCCTTGCGCGCAGCGCGCACGGCGATGTTCAGCATCGGATGCATCGGTTTCTCTCACTGGATTTTAAAGAACGGGAAAACGGGGCGGAGTATAGCAGAGCGTTCGGAATATGTCCCAATGATATGGTAAGATATTACTATATTCTTCTTCAGGCTTTGAATAACAATGCTGCAAAATGTACGAATTGTGCTGGTAGAAACCTCGCATACTGGCAATATGGGCTCTGTAGCCCGTGCGATGAAAACGATGGGATTAACCAACCTTTGGCTGGTTAATCCGCTGGTAAAACCGGATTCTCAGGCGATTGCGCTGGCAGCAGGTGCTAGTGATGTGATTGGTGAGGCGAAAATTGTTGATACCCTGGACGAGGCGTTAGCCGGATGTAGTCTGGTGGTAGGTACCAGTGCGCGTTCCCGCACCTTGCCCTGGCCGATGCTTGACCCCCGCGAGTGCGGCATAAAAAGTATTTCCGAGGCTCAGCATGCGCCGGTCGCGATTGTTTTTGGCCGCGAACGAGTGGGTCTGACCAATGACGAATTGCAAAAATGTCACTATCACGTGGCGATTCAGGCCAACCCTGAATACAGTTCTCTGAACCTGGCGATGGCGGTACAAATCCTCGCCTATGAAGTCCGTATTGCCTGGCTGGCAACGCAAAATGAAGGTCAGGAAACGGAAAAATCGCCAGAAGAAGAGGTCTACCCATTAGTTGATGATTTGGAGCGTTTTTACGTTCATCTTGAACAGTCTTTATCAGCTAGTGGTTTTATTCGACCTACCCATCCCGGTCAGGTTATGAGTCGGTTACGGCGCTTATTTACCCGTGCTCGTCCTGAAAGTCAGGAGCTAAATATCCTTCGTGGAATGCTCACTTCTCTGGAACACCATAATAAATCAGGGAAATAATACTTGAGTAAATTACTAGGTTAAATAGTTGACCAAATTACTCAGGAATGTCAGACTTGTCTCAAGCTATGTGAACTCATCATTTTTTGAAACCCCCGGACCGAGGGGCTATTTGAGGTTAAGTAAGACATGAGACTGACATCTAAAGGACGCTATGCCGTTACCGCAATGCTTGACGTCGCGTTGAATTCTGAATCGGGCCCAGTACCACTGGCCGACATTTCCGAACGTCAGGGCATTTCGCTTTCTTACCTGGAGCAGCTATTTTCACGTCTGCGTAAAAATGGCCTCGTCGCTAGCGTCCGTGGACCGGGCGGTGGTTATCTGTTGGGTAAAGAAGCAGGCAGTATCGCAGTGGGAGAAGTTATCAGTGCGGTTGATGAATCTGTCGACGCCACGCGCTGCCAGGGTAAAGGCGGCTGCCAGGGTGGGGAAAAATGTCTGACCCACGCTCTGTGGCGTGATCTTAGCGATCGCCTGACCGGATTCCTGAATAATATCACCTTGGGTGAACTGGTTAATAACCAGGAAGTGATGGATGTAGCCGATCGTCAACAGAATGACAATCATCGCAGTATTCGTCTCCAGGACCAGATTGACGTCAAACTGCGCGCATAAGCAGAAAAACGAATTTTAGAATCAGATAGGCAGACCGCAATTGATAACGGCTCCAACCTTTTAAGTCTGGTTCTTCGTATTGAAGTGATGTACGGAGCTTAAGAGCAATGAAATTACCTATTTATCTCGACTATTCTGCTACTACACCAGTAGATCCACGTGTTGCGCAGAAAATGATGCAGTTTTTAACAATGGATGGCAACTTCGGGAACCCAGCTTCCCGTTCCCACCGTTTTGGCTGGCAGGCAGAAGAAGCAGTTGATATTGCCCGTAACCAAATCGCAGATCTGCTGGGTGCTGATCCACGTGAGATTGTCTTTACTTCTGGTGCTACAGAGTCAGACAACCTTGCGATTAAAGGTGCTGCTAACTTCTATCAGAAGAAAGGCAAGCACGTTATTACTGTCAAAACCGAACATAAAGCGGTTCTGGATACCTGTCGTCAACTGGAACGTGAAGGCTTTGAAGTCACTTACCTGTCTCCACAGGTTAATGGCATTCTTGACCTGAAAGTGCTGGAAGCGGCAATGCGTGATGACACCATTCTGGTATCCGTCATGCATGTTAACAACGAAATTGGTGTGGTTCAGGATATTGCGACTATCGGCGAAATGTGCCGCGCTCGTGGCATCATTTTCCATGTCGATGCGACCCAGAGCGTGGGTAAACTGCCTATCAACCTGAGTCAGCTGAAAGTCGATCTGATGTCTTTCTCCGGCCATAAAATCTATGGTCCTAAAGGTATTGGTGGTCTTTACGTTCGTCGTAAACCACGTATTCGTATTGAAGCACAGATGCACGGTGGCGGTCATGAGCGCGGTATGCGTTCAGGTACCTTACCGGTTCACCAGATTGCCGGAATGGGCGAAGCTTACCGTATTGCCAAAGAAGAACTGGAAACGGAAATGGCACGTCTGCGCGTACTGCGCCAGCGTCTGTGGGACGGCGTGAAAGATATGGAAGAAGTGTATCTGAACGGCGACTTAGAGCACGGTGTACCGACTATCCTTAACGTCAGCTTCAACTATGTTGAAGGCGAGTCACTGATTATGGCACTGAAAGATCTTGCGGTCTCTTCAGGTTCTGCCTGTACATCAGCAAGCCTGGAGCCTTCCTATGTGTTGCGCGCTCTGGGTATGAATGACGAACTGGCACACAGTTCTATCCGTTTCTCTTTAGGCCGTTTTACTACGGAAGAAGAGATTGATTACACCATCAAACTGGTAAGAAATTCTATCGGTCGTTTGCGCGATCTTTCTCCTCTGTGGGAAATGTTCAAGCAGGGTGTTGATCTTACTACTATCGAATGGTCACACCATTAATCAATTTCGGAATCAGGAGAAACAAAAATGGCTTATAGCGAAAAAGTAATCGATCATTACGAAAATCCACGTAACGTGGGCTCTTTTGATAATGCTGATACCAGCGTGGGTTCTGGCATGGTGGGTGCACCTGCTTGTGGCGACGTGATGAAATTGCAGATTAAAGTTAACAATGAAGGTATCATTGAAGACGCACGCTTCAAGACTTATGGCTGTGGCTCTGCCATCGCGTCCAGCTCTTTGCTGACCGAATGGGTAAAGGGCAAGTCTCTGGATGAAGCTGGAGCAATTAAAAACACCGATATCGCAGACGAACTTGAGCTGCCACCGGTGAAGATCCACTGCTCAATCCTGGCGGAAGATGCTATCAAAGCAGCTATCGCGGATTATAAAAGCAAGCGTGATGCTCAGTAGAAATAAGACGAGTTTGTAGCCAGGCGACAAGCTCAAGAGTCCCTGGAAGCTTACTCAGGTAAGTGGAGTTGCATGAGCACGGTGAGTTCTCATGCAGCTCAATGTATGACGAGAAATAATATCTGATTGAGGTTATGGTATGTCGATTACCCTCAGTGATAGTGCTGCTGATCGTGTGAGTTCTTTCCTTACCAACCGTGGAAAAGGATTCGGTTTACGCTTAGGTGTTCGCACTTCAGGTTGTTCCGGTATGGCTTATGTTCTGGAGTTCGTTGATGCTCCCGAAGAAGACGACACCGTTTTTGAAGATAAAGGCGTGAAGGTCGTTATTGATGGCAAAAGCCTGCAATTTTTAGACGGAACCGAGCTCGACTTTGTCAAAGAAGGTCTTAACGAAGGATTTAAGTTTACTAATCCTAACGTAAAAGACGAGTGTGGTTGTGGCGAAAGCTTCCACGTCTGATCTATATAACACGCTATCTGAGCATGTAGATGGCGTGTAATTCTGCATGACTAAGTACAGCATTTACCTGATAAAAACTCGAGTCTGTTATGGATTATTTTACTCTGTTTGGACTGACACCAGGCTATGTGGTTGACACACAGCTTCTGGCAACGCGTTACCAGGAATTGCAGCGACAGTTCCACCCTGACAAATATGCCAGCCGTTCGCAGTCGGAGCAGCTTCTGGCAGTAAACCAATCGGCGACTATCAATCAGGCATGGCAAACATTACGCCATCCACTATTACGTGCTGAATACTTGCTGTTGCTAAATGGTTTTGATTTGGCAAATGAGCAGCATACCGTACGTGATACCGCATTTTTGATGGAGCAGCTTGAGTTACGTGAAGAGCTGGATAGTATCGAACAGTCAGCAGATATCACCGCACTGGAAGCCTTTGCCAGCAAAGTCTCAACGATGATACAAAGTCGTAGTACCAGAATGGTACAGGAGCTGGATGGATTACAGTGGGAACAAGCGGCAGATACTGTACGTAAGCTGCGTTTTCTCGATAAATTACAGCACCACATAGAACAACTCGAAGAAAAACTGAGCGATTTTTAATGCCTGATTTCGGGCCTGGATTTTTGGAAGTTTAATATGGCGTTATTACAAATTAGTGAGCCTGGAATGGCGGCAGAACCGCACCAGCGCAGGCTGGCTGCGGGTATAGACCTGGGTACCACTCACTCTCTGGTAGCAACCGTGCGTAGCGGGCAGGCGCAGACTCTGGCGGATAGCCAGGGACGACACCTCCTTCCTTCTGTGGTGCATTATCAGTCACAGGGCTATCGTGTTGGTTATGAAGCCCGCGCTCAGGCTGCGCTTGATCCGGTCAATACCATAAGCTCCGTAAAACGCCTGATGGGGCGATCGCTGGTTGATATCCAGACGCGCTATCCTCAGCTTCCGTTTCAGTTCACTGCCAGTGAAAATGGCCTGCCGTTAATCAATACGCCGGCGGGTTTACTTAACCCGGTACGTATCTCGGCTGATATTCTGACCCATCTTGCCATGCGTGCGCAGGAAAGTCTGGCAGGCACTCTCGATGGTGTGGTGATTACTGTCCCAGCCTATTTCGATGATGCCCAGCGCCAGGGAACTAAAGACGCTGCCCGTCTGGCAGGTCTGCATGTATTACGACTACTTAATGAACCTACTGCCGCAGCCATAGCCTATGGTCTTGATTCCGGGCAGGAGGGCGTTATCGCCGTCTACGATTTGGGCGGTGGTACTTTTGATATTTCTATTCTACGCCTGAGTCGCGGTGTGTTTGAAGTTCTCGCTACCGGCGGTGATTCAGCCCTGGGTGGTGATGATTTTGACCATCTGCTGGCTAATTTTATAGGCGAAAAACTGGGTATCGAGACTCAGGGCGATCTTCGCTTACAGCGCCAGTTACTGGACGCTGCGACCGCGGCAAAAATAGCCCTTAGTGATGCACAAAGCGTCAAGGTTGAGCTAGCCGGTCAGCAAACTGAGGTGACACGCGAACAGTTTGAAGAACTTATCGCCGCTTTGGTCAAACGCACTTTGCTTTCTTGCCGCCGCGCCTTAAAAGATGCCGGCGTAACAGCGGAAGAAGTCCTTGAAGTCGTGATGGTGGGCGGGTCAACCCGCGTGCCATTAGTACGTGAACGGGTTGGCGAATTCTTCGGCCGTGCACCACTCACTTCTATTGATCCTGATAAAGTCGTTGCCATTGGGGCTGCCATTCAGGCTGATATCCTGGTTGGTAATAAACCTGACAGTGAAATGCTGTTACTGGATGTCATTCCTCTGTCACTGGGACTGGAAACCATGGGCGGACTGGTAGAGAAGGTGATTAACCGTAATACCACTATTCCGGTCGCTAAAGCTCAGGAGTTCACCACCTTTAAAGATGGCCAGACAGCAATGTCTATTCATGTTATGCAGGGTGAACGTGAGTTAGTGCAGGATTGCCGTTCACTGGCACGTTTTACCTTACGGGGTATTCCGCCGATGGCGGCAGGTGCGGCACATATCAGAGTCACTTTCCAGGTTGATGCCGATGGTTTACTCAACGTCTCAGCAATGGAAAAGTCGACGGGTGTCGAAGCCTCTATCCAGGTAAAACCTTCTTATGGACTGAGCGATGGTGAAATTGCCAGTATGATTCAGGACTCCATGAGCTATGCCGAGCATGACGTCAAAGCGCGCATGCTGGCGGAACAAAAAGTTGAGGCAGCGCGTGTGCTGGAAAGCCTGCAAAGTGCGCTTAAAGCAGACGCCGCGTTGCTAAACGAAACTGAGCGTGCGGTTATTGACGCTGCTATAGCGGCATTAATCGTCGCTGCGCAGTCTGATGATACCGATGCCATTGCAAATGAAATCAAAAACGTAGACAAGCAAACCCAAGAATTTGCGGCTCGCCGTATGGATTTATCAATCCGTACCGCGCTGACCGGTCATTCTGTGGACGAGGTTTAATATGCCAAAGATTGTTTTTCTGCCTCATCAGGATCTTTGTCCGGATGGCGCAGTACTGGAAGCACAGCAAGGTGAAACTATTCTCGACGTTGCCCTGCGTAACGGAATTGAAATTGAACACGCTTGTGAAAAATCCTGCGCCTGCACCACGTGCCACTGCATTGTGCGTGAAGGTTTTGACTCACTTCGGGAAAGCACTGAAGACGAGGACGACATGCTGGATAAAGCCTGGGGTCTCGAACCTGAAAGCCGCTTAAGCTGCCAGGCACGTGTGACGGATGAAGACCTGGTGGTCGAAATGCCGCGCTATACCATTAACCACGCACGTGAACACTAACAGAGGCGACTATGGGATTAAAGTGGACCGATAGCCGTGAAATTGGTGAGGCACTGTATGACAGTCGTCCGGATGTTGATCCGACAACAGTGCGCTTTACCGATATGCACCAATGGGTTTGTGAGCTGGAAGATTTTGACGACCAGCCTGATGCTTCCAGCGAAAAAATACTCGAAGCAATTTTATTGGTATGGCTAGACGAAGCGCAATAAAAGCTCTGTATTCTGTTGAGGCCGTAAATAAACCCGGATAGCCCGCGGATTAATTTATGCCCTTAATCATAAAGAGGGAATTTGATTTTCTCTCTGAACTGTCAATAATGGGCTGCCTATGGCGGCCCATTTTTATTGGCGGTACTGAACGAAAAGGATAAGAAAATGACAGAAGCCATGAAAATCACACTTTCCACACAGCCTGCGGATGCACGCTGGGGCGAGAAAGCTCTGTACAGTATTAATAATGAAGGCATTACACTGCACCTGACGGCAAACGACAGCTTAGACAGAATTCAGCGTGCAGGACGTAAAATTGACGGACAAGGCATCAAGCATGTCGAATTAGCGGGTGATGGCTGGGATGTAGAAAAAAGCTGGGCATTCTGGCAAGGCTACCGGGCACCAAAAAATACCGGTAAAGTTGACTGGGCGGTACTGAGCGAAGAGCAGCAAAGCGAACTGAATAACCGCCTGAAAATTATCGACTGGGTTCGCCACACCATCAATATGCCTGCGGAAGAACTGAGTCCGGGACGCCTGGCTTCACGTGCAGTTGACTTGCTTTGTGATGTTGCTTGCGATCATATCTCTTACCGAATAACCAAGGGTGAAGATCTTCGTGAGCAGAATTACATGGGGATCCATACTGTCGGTCGCGGATCCGATCGTGCTCCAGTCTTGCTGGCATTAGACTATAACCCAACCGGAAATCCGGACGCACCTGTCTATGCCTGCCTGGTGGGTAAAGGGATCACCTTTGATACTGGCGGCTACAGCCTTAAGCAAAGCGCATTTATGGACTCAATGAAGTCTGATATGGGCGGCGCTGCAACGGTGACTGGCGCACTGGCCTTTGCCATCACCCGTGGTTTAAACAAGCGCGTTAAACTTTATCTGTGCTGTGCTGATAATATGGTCAGCGGTAATGCCTTTAAACTGGGCGATATCATTACTTACCGCAACGGAAAAACGGTTGAAGTGATGAATACCGATGCCGAAGGACGCCTGGTACTGGCGGATGGCTTGATCGATGCTTCAGCACAAAAACCAGAACTTATTATCGACTGCGCCACCCTGACCGGCGCGGCAAAAACCGCGCTGGGTAATGACTATCACGCCCTGTTCAGTTTTGACGATAAGCTGGCTGGCCGTCTGTTAGCCAGTGCTGAGCAAGAGCATGAGCCATTCTGGCGCCTGCCGCTGGCTGAATTCCACCGTCAGCAGTTACCCTCTAATTTTGCTGAGCTGAACAACGTTGCTGGTGCGGCCTATCCAGCCGGAGCAAGCACTGCGGCAGGTTTCCTGTCTCACTTTGTGGAAAACTACCGTCAGGGTTGGCTGCATATTGACTGTTCTGCAACTTACCGCAAAAGCGGCGTTGAGCAATGGTCGGCGGGTGCCACTGGTTTAGGCGTTCGTTCTATCGCGAATTTATTGCTGGGTTAATCACCTTTCTCTATGGTCTTCAGGATATGATTTCTGAAGACCATAAACGCGGCTCTCGGGATCACCATGTCAGAATCAAAAAACGAACTTGAAACACTGCTCGAACAAGCGGCTACTGAGGCGGCTCATCGTCCTGTCTTTTTTCAGGTACTGATGGACTCTACCGTCTGGGTACCGGGTAAAGCAGCCGAAGGTGAGGCAATAGATGCCAGTAGCTCAGTAGAGTTACAGCACTGGGAAAAAGACGACAATACCTCAGCGATCCCTTTTTTTACATCACTGGAAGCGTTGCAGCAAGCGGTGACGGATGAACAGTCATTTGTCGTTATGCCCGTCCGGACCTTGTTTGAAATCACGCTCGGTAACACGTTATTTTTAAATGCCAGACTACCAACGGGTAAAGAGTTCACTCCGAATGAAATCAGCCATCTGTTAAGCCCATCTGGTGATGCCTTAACTCAGCAAGAAGTGCTGGAAGGCGGCGTCTCATTGTTGCTATCGGAAGTGGTGGAGCCCCCGGCTCAAATGGTCGACTCTCTGACAACACTGTTTAAAAACCTCAAAAATGTTAAACGTGCTTTCCTGTGCTCGATAAAAGAAAGTGCGGATGAGCAACCCAATTTGTTAATTGGTATCGAAGCCGATGCGGATATTGACGCGATTATTCGTCAGACTGGGAGTGTGGCAACAGATACCTTAGTGGGCGATGAGCCGGTTGATATCTGTCAGGTAGTGGAAGGTGAGAAGGGGATCAGTCACTTTATGATTGCCCATATTACCCCCTTCTATGAACGCCGCTGGGGTAGCTTCCTGCGTGATTTTAAAACTAATCGAATTATCTGATAGTTGCCAGAATAAGCCTGATAAACAGAGATAACAGCTTATATCCGCCATACTTCACGTTGCCTGGGCGTTGCTGACGCCCATATCACCTACAAGCAACTCGAATTATTCAGGATCTATGCTGTTATTTTTTATTCCCTGCTAAACTTTTCTCTGTCCTGCTTTTCTAAAAAATACATCAGACAACATACCCCGTTAATACAGTTCTGAAAACGACGACTCCATCGACTCTACTGGCCTGATGCCTGTCCGCACCGCCTTATCTGAAATTCAGCATAGCGTTGTCCTCAATAAGAACTAAAATTATACAAGAATAAAAATTATACAGCTGTGAATTTTACCTTTGAAAGGTAATAGCTATCAAATTCGTAGGTCTAACCAGATATTAATGATTGTTTACAGGACCTATAGTTAACGAATATTCATATAATGGAGAGCAAAATGAGCAATTCTGATAACGTACAGGACGCATCCTCAGCGGGCGCGGGAAAGTGCCCATTTAACCACGGCCAGAGCACGGATATCGCAGGGGAAGGAACCAGCAATCATGACTGGTGGCCGCACCAACTGCGTGTTGACCTGTTAAACCAGCATTCCAGCCGCTCCAACCCACTGGATGAAAATTTTAGCTACCGTAAAGAATTCAGTAAACTGGATTACTATGCTTTGAAAGGCGATATCAAAGCGTTGTTAACCGATTCTCAGTCCTGGTGGCCTGCCGACTGGGGCAGCTATATCGGTCTTTTTATCCGTATGGCATGGCACAGCGCAGGTACCTACCGTTCCCGCGATGGTCGCGGTGGTTCCGGTCGCGGTCAGCAGCGTTTTGCCCCACTTAATTCATGGCCTGATAACGTAAGCCTTGATAAATCCCGCCGTTTACTGTGGCCCATCAAACAAAAATATGGCCAGAAAATCTCGTGGGCTGACCTGATTATTCTTGCCGGTAATGTCGCGTTAGAAAACGCAGGTTTCCGAACCTTCGGCTTTGGTGCCGGACGTGAAGACGTGTGGGAACCGGATCTGGACGTTAACTGGGGCAGTGAAAAAGAGTGGCTTGAGCACCGCCACCCTGAATCTCTGGCACAGGCCCCGCTGGGTGCAACCGAAATGGGGCTGATTTACGTCAATCCGGAAGGTCCTAACCATAGCGGTGACCCTGCTTCAGCTGCACCGGCTATTCGCGCCACGTTTGGCAATATGGGGATGGATGATGAAGAGATAGTCGCCCTGATAGCTGGCGGGCATACGCTGGGTAAAACCCACGGCTCGGCTTCAGCAACTCATGTAGGTGCTGCTCCAGAAGACTCACCGCTTGAAGCGCAGGGGCTCGGCTGGGCCAGCAGTTACAAGAGTGGCGTGGGTCCGGATGCCATTTCATCAGGTCTTGAAGTAGCCTGGACACAGACACCGACCCAGTGGAGCAACTACTTCTTTGAAAACTTGTTCGGCTATGACTGGGTACAAACGCGCAGCCCGGCCGGTGCGATTCAGTTTGAGGCCGTTAACGGCCCGGATATTATTCCTGATCCATTCGATCCAGCGAAAAAACGTAAGCCAACCATGTTAGTGACCGATCTGACGCTGCGCTTCGATCCTGAGTTTGAGAAAATCTCTCGCCGCTTCCTGAACGATCCCCAGTCCTTTAATGAAGCCTTTGCCCGAGCCTGGTACAAACTCACACACCGTGATATGGGGCCGAAAGCACGGTACATTGGCCCGGAAGTACCCAAAGAAGATCTGATTTGGCAGGATCCGTTACCGAAGGCAAACCACACGCCTTCCAGCACAGATATTGATGACCTGAAACAGAGTATTGCTGATTCTGGCCTGACGATAAGTGAGCTGGTTTCTGTAGCATGGGCCTCTGCCTCAACCTTCCGTGGTGGTGATAAACGCGGCGGCGCGAACGGTGCTCGGCTCGCGCTGGCTCCGCAACGTGGCTGGGCTGTAAATGCTATAGCGGCCAGAGTATTGCCAAAACTGGAGGCGATTCAGAAAGCTTCTGGTAAAGCGTCGCTGGCAGACGTCATCGTGCTGGCAGGGGTTGTTGGTCTGGAAAAAGCCAGCGGCAGCAAAGTGCCGTTTACGCCTGGGCGTGTCGATGCGACTCAGGAGCAGACTGATATTGAATCATTTGAACTGCTTAAACCTGCTGCTGATGGTTTCCGAAACTACCGTCGTATTGCCAATGCAACCTCTACCGAAGCATTGTTAATCGATAAGGCGCAGCAACTAACGCTGACAGCACCGGAACTGACGGTACTGATTGGCGGGCTACGTTCATTGGGCATCAACTATGATGAGAGCCAGCACGGTGTACTGACCTCTAGCCCGGGAGTACTGAGCAACGATTTCTTTATCAACTTGCTGGATATGAGTACCGAATGGAAAGCGGTGGGCGCTGATTCTGAGCTGTTTGAAGGCCATGACCGTCAAAGTGGTGAAGTGAAATATACTGCTACTCGCGCAGATCTGGTCTTCGGTTCTAACGCCGTACTCCGCGCACTAGCCGAAGTTTACGCCAGTCAGGATGCGGAAGAGAAATTTGTTAAAGACTTTATCGCTGCCTGGACTAAAGTCATGAATCTCGACCGTTTTGAGCTGCAGTCGTAATCTTTGAGCTGATGCTTGCGCAACCCTCCTGTCTTTAGGCATAGGTATCTACACATCTCTGAACTAACCCAGCGCGCTTGCCGCCAGCTGGGTTAGCTCTTCCGGTGTCTACTCTGATAATAACTTCAATGTATTTTATCACTCATTGTCTGCGCCAGAGGCACGATGGTGAGGCCGGATACATCATCTTAAGCACTGTGATTTATTTCCGTTCGATAAACGGATGGAATTAATATTTCGCCAAAATATTGAGTAAAACTTCCTGGAGATTCATGTAGAAAGATCCTTTCTTTCAAACAGGCATAAACTAGCGCAAATCGAACTATAGAATGATCTTATAAGGATTGCCCCTTAAGGATATACGATATATCCTCGATGTTTGATTTTTCACCGGATCGCTGCCATGACGCCTGCCAGACCCTTGCTCGATGTTCGCCACCTCGCCATTCATACTGATGCTGGATCTCCGCTGGTCAAACCGCTCTCCTTGCAGGTTAATCGCCGCGAAGTGGTGGCACTGGTGGGGGAGTCTGGCTCTGGTAAAACGTTGAGTTCACTAGCACTTATGGGATTGCTACCGCCGGGTGTCAGTATGACGGGTGGGGAAATTTGGCTGGCAGATAAGCAAATTGCCAGCCCACAAGCAGAGTTTGACGCATCGGTGCGTGGTAAACGGCTGGCGATGATTTTTCAGGAACCTATGACCAGCATGAATCCGGTGCTGAAAGTCGGTGAACAGATAGCTGAGGTTTTGGTGCGTCATCAGGGTATTCACTGGAAGCAAGCGCACCGTGAAGCCATTGCTTTGCTGGATCGTGTGGGTATTTTGAAACCGGAGCACAGAGCTAAACAGTATATCCACCAACTTTCCGGCGGCATGCGTCAGCGGGTTATGATTGCCAGCGCTATCAGTTGTAAGCCGTCCCTACTGATTGCCGATGAACCTACCACTGCGCTTGATGTTACCATCCAGGCGCAAATTCTGTCATTGTTAAAAGAATTACAGCAGGAAATGGAGATGGGGGTGTTGCTGATTACCCATGACCTGAGTGTGGTGGCGCGTTATGCCGATCGTGCTTATGTCATGCATCAGGGATATTTAGTGGAAGAAGGGCCGGTGGCAAAACTGCTGACCGACCCTCAGGAGCCTTACACACGTAAATTGATTGCCGCTTCTCAGCCTGAACCGCGTCCGGTTACGGTTGAAATCAGTGCGGAATCGCCTCTGGTCCGTTTGCGTGAGCTGACTAAGAGCTATCCACTGGCACAGCGTCTGCCATTCGTGCGGGCAAAACGCCAAACGGTACTTTTCCCCACCTCACTGGATATTCGCCGTGGTGAAATTCTTGGCTTGATCGGTGAATCTGGCTCGGGGAAAACCACGCTTGGGCGAGCTATTATTGGCCTGACGGAGGCTGACAGCGGGGATATCGAATTTGACGGTGTTTCTCTGACCCGCGCTAACTCGGCTATACGGCATAAAATACATAGACGGGCACAGATTATCTTTCAGGATCCCTACGCCAGTCTGAACCCGAAAATAACCATTGGTGAGCAGATAGCTGAACCATTGCGGGTTTATAAACTACGCCCTGCAGGGCAGATTCAGGCGCGGGTAAATGAATTATTGCAGTTGGTGGGTCTGGAGGCTCATCATGCCACCCGGTTACCTGGCGCATTTTCCGGCGGTCAACGTCAGCGTGTGGCGATCGCTCGTGCACTGGCATTAGAGCCAGAACTACTGGTGGCTGATGAAGCGGTATCTGCGTTAGATCTCTCTGTTCGCGGGCAAATACTTGTATTACTGGATGAACTCCGTCGTCGGCTAGGTCTGACAGTGCTGTTTATCAGCCACGATCTTGCTGCGGTTAAACAGGTATGTGACCGCGTGGTGGTGCTTTATCACGGCCATATTGTAGAAAGTGGATTGACTACACAGGTGCTGGGCTCGCCGCAACATTCTTATACGCAAACTTTGCTGGCAGCAGCGCCAGATATCACTCAAGCGCTGCAATTACGCAATGTCAGTTAAAACCTGTCAGCAAGGGTAGTTCGGCATGTTCTGCCCATTCATGCCAGGAACCGACATAAATGGCCAGTTGCGGGTAACCTGCCAGTTTTAAGGCGGCGAATACCGTGGCAGCGCGAGCACCCCGGTGGCAATAAATAACCACTCGTCGGTCGGGTTGCAATCCGGCTTGTTCTGCGCGATGACGGATTTCTCCGGCATCCAGAAATGCGCCGTCGCGCACCACTTCTTCCCAGAACAACAAACGTGCACCGGGAATTCTTCCTGCGCGTTGACAACATTCATGTGCAAATTCACCGCTGAATTCTGATGAACGTCGGACATCAATAATTTGTATATCCGCTCCCAGCACTTCTGCCCGTGTAGCCGTCAGCGAATTGAGCTGTATGATATTCTCGCTATTTGCTACCCGATAATCTGGGTTTTCGGCACTCACTACCGCGAAGTTACCGCTTCCTGGAATGATATCACCGCCTGCACGTTGCCAGGCATCCAGGCCGCCGTCGAGTATCAGCGGCTGGTGGATATTCGCGCAGAGCGCAAACCACGCACCACGTGGAGAGCGCATGCCTACCTGCTGTTCAAAAAAAATGGGAATAATATTGTCACTGATATTCAGCGTCTGCCAAGCACGTTGAAAGGCATTGAACAAGCTATTTGCACCGATTTGGGTGCTGTCAGGGATAAAGTAATCATAAACATTCAGATGGTGTGCACCTGGTAGGGTAGCGGCCTGCCACTGAGCGATTTCACGCACATCAATCAACGCAAATTGCTCGCCATTTTTGCGACGTTCAATCAGTTCTGCAGCACTGATAGTGATGCGCGGCAAGGGTAAGGAATAATTATCAGGCAAGGTAAGATGACTCCGGAAAAAGTGGTAATAGTGTACCGATTCCCTGTTGTTCCGCGCATACCAGCATTCGTGCTGCCAGGGCAATATCGAAAACATTGAGACCAAACGATGAGAAAAATACACTGTCATCCGGTGTAGGCTGCCATCCATCGAGCAGCAGATTGCTTAAATCGGCGTTAACCCGCTCTGGCGAAAAGTGTCCGGCGCGATACATCTGGAAAAGGCTTTTGGCACTGGTTTCGCAGAAATCGCCCCACAAATCGACGACTACCTTCGTAGAAAGGGCAATTGCTGCAAATGTCACTTCGTGATAACCAACCTGAATAACCAGCCGACCGGGGCGGATAGCTTCTATACCCACCAGCGGCTCTGCGGCGCTGGTACAGGTTATCACTGCATCAAAATCTTGTGCGCAAGCATGCGGTAAATCGGTGGTTCTGACCAGCGGCCAAGGCAGGTTTTTACTGTCCGTAATAAAAGCAGAAGTGCTGCGGCTCCACCAACTGACCTGTTTAATATTAGGGAAAAGCTGTCGCAGCATATCGAGATGCGCGGTGGCCTGCACACCTGTACCAAGTAACAGGACGCGTTGTATTGGGCGTGGTGCGGCATGCCGTAATGCCAGAGCTGAAACAGCAGCAGTGCGGGTGGCAGTGAGTATCCCGCTTTCCACCAGCCCGAGAGGCAAGCCAGTATCCGCACGGTTAATCAGCGTCATCGCCATCGCCTGAGGCAGACTGTCGAGAGAATCCGGTCGATGTGCTGTCCATTTCACGCCAGCGGCATTGAAACGCCCACCGATGCAGGCAGGCAGTGCATACGCTTTTCCTCGCGGCCCCGCCAGGCTTACGTGGGTTTCAGCAGGCATCTGTGCCTGCTGTTGACGCATTAAGGTAACAACGTCAAACACATCATCCAGTGCGGCCTGTGCCAGAGTACCGCCGAGCGCTATCACATCCCGCTGGCTCAGATAGCGAAAACCCTGCATTAACTCAGTGCTCCAGTAAGGTCTGTGCAAAGGGATAAAGGGCTGGTGAGCCGCCACAATGAACGAAAATCACCCGCGACCCGGCCCTAATTTTGCCTTGTTCAACTAAGCTGATTAGCCCGTGCATAGCTTTACCTGTGTATACCGGATCCAGTAGTAACCCTTCAGCCTGTGCGACACGATAAATGGCATTGATACCACCGTCAGAGGGCACTCCATATGCGGTACCGACAAATTCATCTTCAATCCAGATATCTTCCGGTGCCCAGTTTTGCGGCCATTCCAGCAAATCAGCGCAATCCTGTGCCATAGCGGAAATTCGGTTTTTGAACCATTCCGCTTTGGCACTGACGCTAATACCAACTATTTTGGTTTCTGGCCAGTATTGACGAGCACCGACATAGAGCCCAGCAAGCGTTCCGCCGGAACCGGTCGGAGCGACAATGACCTCCGGTGGCAGTTGGTTGCGTTCTTTGAGCTGGGCATCCATTTCTTCAATGGCACGGACATAGCCCAGGGCACCAAGTGGCGTGGCACCGCCAAGCGGGATAATCAGCGCTTTTTCACCACGGGCCCGCGCGGTATCGGCATGAGCGTTCATTGCTCCTTCAATTTGCGTGAAATAGCCATCGGGATCGAGAAACTCCAGCTCAGCGCCAAATAGCTTATCGAGCAGCAGGTTACCCTGATAGACCGCAGGTGGGTTGCCGCGTAGAACCAGCACTGGCTTCATGCCAAATTTACGCGCTGCTGCGGCCACCATTCTGGCGTGGTTAGACTGATGTCCGCCAGTGGTGATGATGACATTCACTTGCTTACGGCAGGCATCAGCCATTAAATATTCTAGTTTACGGACTTTGTTACCACCGCCGCCGAAACCAGTGTAATCATCGCGTTTGATATCCAGCGTGATGCCGAGTGAATCGCCGAGTGTGGGAAGTCTTTCTAGTGGCGTAGGGAAGAATCCCAGTGAAACGCTTTCAAAATCATCTGTTTGTTTCATTCACATTTTCCTGGTGATTATCGTTTAAAAATTTCCCGAGTGTTGATGCAAAACTTCGCCAGACTATTCTGGCGAAGCAGAAAAAGAGATGTCGTGGGTGTAAAAAAGGATCCAGTCGGTAACGGATTGCTGAAAACGTTCCAGCCCGCGTAGGGTGACAAATTCATTTACGCCGTGAGCGTTACCCCCATGACCGAGACCGCCAATCAGAAACGCGGGAGCGATGTGTGCAAAGACGTATGCCGGAGCGCAACCGGGAGCCCAGGGCCAAATTTGTGGTGTCGCGGTCTGGGCCTGATAGCTGGCGAGTAGGGCATCGATACCGGGACTGTGACGTGGAAAACGGTAGCCGGGATAACTGTCATACAGTTCGAGTTCTACACCTTCAAATTCTGGCTGGCTGAGTTTCTGGCGAATTGAATCAAGCAGTATTTCACCGTCAATATCTGGCGGTACGCGCAGTGACAGTTCTGCACTAGCGCTGTGTGGTATGACCCCACGCGCCTGCTGCGGGTCGCTGCGGATTTCTGAAATATTCAGTACCGCGCCGTTAATTAGCTGTTGCAAGCAGGATAAGGTATCGCCGCTAACCGATAAGGTTTCACTGCTGCGAAAGCGCAGCTCATCACTAATGCTGAATTGCTCTGCCAGCGTAAGTAACAATTGATTGGACTGTTCATCAATGGGATGCCGCGCAATCACTCCGCTGTTTTCGGCAGGCGCAATAGCCTGAAGGGCATGAACCAGCCGCCATATCGGATTGGCAATCCAGTTAGCGTTGCTGGCGTGGATTGCTGTATGAGGGCCACCCCACGCGCCGCCACGGATCCGTAAATGGCCGCCACTCAGTCCGCTGAATCCGAGGTAGACGCGGGGTTCGCCGCCGCTGTATTCGCACAGTGACGGAAAAAATACTGCACCGGCGAACGGCACCGGGCAGGGAGTCTGAGCCAGATAACGACGTAACCGACCGCTGCCAATTTCTTCCTCACCCTCGATAATTATTTCAAGATTTACGTCCAGCCGGCCCGAATCGCATAAAGATTTTATCGCCATCAGCATACCTGCTAGCGGCCCCTTATTGTTCTCCGCTCCGCGTGCGATATAGATTGGACCAGTGTCCGGCCATTCGGTTATGCCGCCGATAAAAGGTGAAAACTCCCAGCCCTCGTCGGTGGCCGGCATCACGTCGTACATGTTGTACAAAACCAGTGTTTTTTCTGCCTGACGTTCAATGCGCATATGTACCAGAGGCGGTGAGTTTTCGTCGTATTGTGCGCTGACCGGCAATATCGGTATGCCGTACAGATTCTTGCGGATCCAGTCTTCCAGCCACTGTGCCAGCGCGCGTTGTTGACTGAGTTGGCCTGAAACGCTGACGAAAGATGTCATCGTATTGAGTAAATCGAGCGTCGATTGCAGTGACGGGGAAATTGTATATGTCACAGACGGATCCTCGGGTTGAGTACCACGTAGAGCAAATCGATAACCAAGTTGATGCCGACAAACACCGCAGCGGCGAGCAGTACAATAGCTTGTACCAGTGGAAAATCGCGGTTCTGGATCGCCTGAACCGCGAGACGGCCGATACCCGGCCAGGCAAAAATAATTTCAGTGACCAGTGCGCCGCCAAGCAGCGAGGCAAAATACATACCCTGCACTGTGATAACCGGAATCAGCGCGTTGCGTAAACCGTGGCGAACGACAATACGCCATTGGCTAAGTCCTTTGGCGCGGGCTGTGCGAATGTAATCTTGTTGCAGAACATCTATCAGACTGGCGCGGATCAGCCGTGCAATGGCACTCATATAATAGGCACCGAGGCTAATGGCAGGCATCACCAGCTGGCTGGCACTGCCATAGCCGCTGGAGGGTAACCAGCGAAGATTGAGACTGAAAGCGATGATCAATAGCAGACCGAGCCAGAACACCGGTATGGCTTGACCGCTGAAAGCCAGCAGGCGTGAAACTAAATCCCACGGCGTGTTCTGATATAACGCACTGATGATGCCTAGCAGCAAACCGACGAGGGTGCTCCAGAGCAAAGCGGTGAAAGCCAGCAGTAGTGTGGCAGGAACGCGCTGGCCAATCAGTTCTGTGACCGGCTGGCTATAACGCAGAGACTCTCCCAGATTGCCCTGTAAAATGTCGGTTAAATAGTGCCAGTACTGCAAGGTTAGTGGGCGATCAAAGCCCATGTTATGGCGGAAATTATCTATCTCCTGCTGACTGGAACCCGGCGGCATCATTATCGCAGCCGGGTCGCCAGTCAGGTGAAGGCTATAGAAAATGAGTAGTGATACGCCAAATAATACCAGCACCGATTGCCCGAGGCGTTGCAAAATATAGCGCAGCATATCAGTCGATCCTTGTGTGGATTTTACGTAACAGGCTATCGCCGAGCAAGTTGCAGCCAATCACTAGAGCAGCAATCACCAGCCCCGGATAAAGCACCAGCCACTGGGCGAACAGCATGTAAGAACGGCCTTCACCTATCAGATTACCGAGCGTCGGCGTGGGGGGCTGAATACCCATTCCGAGGAAACCAATCGAAGCTTCCAGTACTATCAGACGCGGAATATCAAGCGTCAGTAACACAACCAGCGGGGTCATCAGGTTGGGTAGTACATGGCGTAACAAAATACGTGGGGTGGAAAATCCCATCGCTTTTACCGACTCGACAAATTCCAGCTCGCGTATTTCAAGCGTTTTAGCGCGGGCGACACGGGCATAAATCGCCCAACTGGTCACACCCATGATTAAGATTATATTGGTCAGTGACGCGCCAAACAGCGCCATTACTAATAAAATTAGCAGGATAAACGGTACGGCAAGCTGAATATCCATTAGGCGCATAATAATTGCGTCGAGCCAGCCACCGACATAACCGGCAATCATGCCGAGAGCCGAACCAATGACTGCGGCAATGACGGCAGCCAGTAATACCACCATCAGCGAAAGCCGCGTACCGGATAAAATACGCGATAGCAAATCACGCCCCAACTGATCGGTTCCCAATAGATGATCACCGCCCGGTGGAGAAAAAGCGGCCGCCAGATTGTTAGTCAACGGATCAGGCAAGGGCAGCCACGGCGCTAGCAGCGCCGGGATAATCACCACCAACAGCAAGAGTCCGCCCAGGAGTCCATCGCCATAAAACCGACGGCGGAGTTTCCTTTGCAAGGGGGGATGCAGCGAAATCATTTAATCCTCAGGTCAAATAATGGGATCCTTGAATCTACGCGACCAGTGAAGGTGACATTGTCGGCACTGGCATACAGGGAATCCTCTTTATATAACGGAATAAGTGGTTGTTGCTGGAGTACAACGTGCTGTATCTGCTGCAAAATTTTCTCACGCTTGGCCGGGTCAACCGTAGTGCGGCTGCTGTTGAGCAGGACATCCAGCTCTGGTGAATTCACTGTGGAATAGGGTTCGCCAGAATGCAGAATCGGATAGAGTGCGGCATCGGCGTCCAGTGTCTGGGTTGAACCCCATGCCAGCATATAGATGGGGGCCTGTTTCTGTGCCGCAACCTGCTGGGTGTAAACAGACCATTCCGGAACTTCGAGTTCGGCTTTCACGCCGATAGCCGCCAGATCTTGGACAATCGCCTGAGCGACCTCTGCACTGGCAATATAACGACGTGGTGCCTGGAAGCGCAGGGTGAAACCTTCCGGATATCCTGCTTCAGCCAGCAGTGATTTCGCTTTGGCGATATTCTGCGCTGGGCCTTGAATTTCCTCATAACCAAAATCTTTCGGCCCCGCCATCGTGCCGGTCGGCGTGCCGAAACCGTGAAGCAAATCTTGAGTATAAGCCGTGCGGTTCAGTGCCAAGGATAATGCCTGACGGACGCGTACATCATTCAGCGGCTTTTGATCGTTCTTCAGCCCGAGGTAAATGGTTAGGCCGCTATTTTTTACCTGCTCAAGATGTATACCTGGTTTATTTTTAAGCACCGGAACCAGCTCTGCGGGCACGCCATCAACCAGCTGTACTTCACCCGTTAGTAGAGCGGTAATACGTCCAGTGGCTTCCGGTATAGGTCGCCAAGTAACGGTATCGATTGTCGGTTTGCCGCGCCAGTAATCTGGATTAGCCTGCATCACCACTTTTTCATCGGGAATAAACGCATCGAGAATATACGCCCCGGAACCGATCGGTTTGCGAGCAAACTCAGCAGCACCGACTTTAGTGACATAGGCCGGTGGCACAATATAGGTCGGGTAGCGGCTCATGCGTGTCGGCAGCAACGGATCCGGCCCGCTGGTATGGATCTTTACTTGATGATCACCCGTGACTTCTACTGATTTTATGGTACGAATATAGGAAATAGTCGGTGCGTGATTGGCCGGATCGAGAATACGGTCGATAGAGAACTTCACTGCCTTGGCATCGACCGGCTCGCCATTGCTGAATTTTACCCCTGGACGTAGCGTGAACTCCCAAGTGGTATCATCCAGCGATCTCCAGTTGGTCGCCAGCCCTGGTTGTAACTGCATGTTGGCATCGCGTAATACTAAGGTGTCGAAGAGGTTATCCACCAGCGTGGCAGATTCCTTCAGGAAACCCGGATCCAACGCTGTGGTGGAAGCCGATTGAGCTATCACCAGTTCGGAGGCGAATACAGCCTGTGTCGTCAGACTGATCAGCACAGCAAGTGAAGCCAGTTTAAAGGCAGGTATTCTCATTACAGTCATTCCCAAAGTGAGCAGCCAGAAGAGTTGACGGAATCAACGTGAAGATCGTGCACCATAAAAATAGTCATTTAACATTCGAATCGTGAATGCATGATATATCCTATATAATGTATTTTTGACATGCTACGGATTAAATTGCAAAAGCAAAGCCATTATTTTGCTAAAGGAAAACCTTATATGTTTGAGATGGAAAAAGCACAGCGTGTCAGCCTGACAATGCAGGTAGAAGCTAAGCTGAAGGGGGCATTGATTGTCGGTGTGCTTAAACCGGGGGCGCGGCTGGTAACCAAGGACATTGCTGAAAAACTGGGCACCAGCATAACGCCAGTGCGAGAGGCATTGTTACGTTTGGTATCAGCAGGGGCGCTTGAAGCCACCCCTGCTCAGGCTTTTCTGGTGCCAAAAATTGCGCTGGAGCGGTATCAGGAAATTACGCTTATTCGTAAAAACCTTGAAGGTTTGGCGGTGTCGCAAGCCTGTGAACGGAAAACGACGGATCAAATTACTTTACTGAAAACACTGAATACCAAATTTATGGCGGCGAAAGCTGAAAACAACGTTGAGGGCGCGTTAGAGGCCAACCGGGAATTTCGATTCATACTATATGAAATGGCTGAGATGCCTACTTTGACGGCACTCATCGAGCAACTGTGGGTGCAGATTGGTCCGTGCTTTAACTATCTTTATCCCCAGTCGCCGCATATGGAAAAGGGGCAGCATAATTATGATCAACTGTTACTGGCACTGGAGAAGGGCGACGCTAAGAGTTGCGTGAAGCTTATTCACAAATCAATTGACGACGGTGAAGCTATTCTCGGGAAGCATTATTTTCAAGAGGGGCATAGGGGCTCACTGGAATGAAGTCATGATTGCCATGTTGTAAGGCAGAATTTGGCAGAAATAAAGGAGCAGAACCATTCAAAGTTTATTCCCTATTCTGTAGGGGTTAACCAATCTGAATACCTAACGTTCAGAGATGTGTAGATATCTATGCCCTTTAGGGCGGGTAGTCCACACAAAAACGCCAGCCTTTACCGTCTGGCATATTCCAGTATCCCCGAACGAAAAAGGACACAAGGTATCTGTCCTTTATCATCCTGACCTGTTATTACTGCGCTACCGCGGGTTCAATCGGTAAGTCTGAACGTGAACCCCATTCACTCCATGAACCATCATAAATTGAGACGTCACTGGCATTCAGTGTTGCCATTGCCAGTACCAGCACTGCGGCGGTAACGCCTGAGCCACAGCTGACAATAATCGGTCTTTCAAAATCGATGCCTTGCCGCTGAAAAATCTCTGTGAGTTCATCGACAGTTTTAAGCTGACCGTCTTCTACAACATCAGTCCAGGGAACATTAAGGGCCCCGGGAATATGACCCCGTCTAAGACCAGGACGAGGCTCGTCAGCCAGAGCATTAAAGCGAGCTGCCGGACGGGCATCCACTAACTGTGCTGTTCCTTCGTGGCTAACAAGCAGCACATCAGTCAGGCGTTTAATCACCTCAGGATCAAAACTGACCTCGAATTCACTGTCACCGATCGCCGCTTCGCCTTGCTCAAGCGGATAGCCTTCCCCCTGCCAGCGTTTTAAACCGCCCGCCAGAATAGAGACATTATCAATCCCGAAACTTTTCAGCATCCACCAGGCTCGTGGGGCAGAAAATAAGTTCCCGTCATCATAAATAATCAGGTGTTTGTCATCATGAATCCCCCGTTCGCGCATCGCCACTGCGAAAGCTTCAGGGCGGGGCATCATATGCGGAAGAGGATTGCTATGGTCAGAGAGGGCTTCAATATCAAATAAAATAGCGCCCGGAATATGCCCGGCAAGGTATTCAGCAGGAATATCCCGGAGTGCATCAGGGCCTGAAGGTGGCGCCATTCGTGCATCCAGAATCTGAATCTGGGGATCGTCAATATGTTCTGCGAGCCAGTCGCCCGCGACGAAGAAAGAGGTGGACATGGTAGGAGGCCTCCGTTTCATCAACCAAACAATAAGTGTCGGTGTTTTTCTGTCATTCGACAAGTCACGCGCGTCAGGGGTGCGAGATAACTCTTAAAATCTAATCATATATCCTGTAACAGGATTCTGCACTTTCACTGGAACTTCAACATTCCGGAAAATATCAAATTCTTGTCCTGGATGAAGAGGGATAAACAGCCACAGTGCAGTTTGAGGGCAGTAAAAAAGAGAAAAGTAGCACAAGTGAGCAATATTGTTGCTTTTGACGGATGTTTTTTAAAAAAATGTTACCTGCATCCATAGGCAACAGCAAACTTGCTGATTATAATCTGCGCCAAATCACACTGGAACTATGTCAAATAATTGAATTGCAGGCAGATGAGTTAAGGTGAGACAGCATTTGAGTCAACTCTTTCATTGAGTGAGCTTAAACAGGTTGGTTTAACACCGGGTTTTTCTGAATGGGATTTAACTGTGATGAGTCACCGGTAAATAAAGTACATTGACAGAGGTAATCATGGCTATTGAACGTACATTTTCCATCATCAAACCTAACGCGGTAGCAAAAAACGTAATTGGTAGCATCTATTCTCGTTTTGAGTCTGCTGGCTTCAAAATTGTTGGTGCGAAAATGCTGCATCTGAGTGTTGAACAGGCTCGCGGTTTTTACGCAGAGCACGAAGGCAGACCTTTCTTCGACGGCCTGGTTGAGTTTATGACTTCAGGTCCTATCGTAGTCAGCGTACTGGAAGGCGAAAATGCCGTTCAACGCCACCGCGATCTGCTGGGTGCAACCAACCCGGATAACGCACTGGCAGGCACTTTGCGTGCTGATTACGCTGACAGCTTCACCGAGAACGGTACTCATGGTTCAGATTCTGTTGAGTCTGCTGCCCGTGAAATCGCTTTTTTCTTCGCTGAAAACGAAGTGTGCCCGCGCACTCGCTAAGCCTGAATAACGGTTAATTACGCTTACATTTAATTTTTCTATTGTTCGCTTTCAGCCATGGCATACATGGCTGAGAGTTTGTACAATACAGCGCCCCGGAAGAGCATGCTCACCGGGGCGCTTCTTTTTAACCCTCCTAGGGGCCATAACGTGTAATAACGAGGCCGGAAAAAATTATGTCTGAAATGAATGTGCCTGAGACGTCATCTGTAAGTGTTGTAAATAAACCTGAAAAAATTAATCTGCTGGATTTAAACCGTCAGCAATTGCGTGAGTTTTTTGCCGAAATGGGCGAAAAGCCGTTTCGTGCTGATCAGGTGATGAAGTGGATGTATCACTATTGTAGTGATGATTTTGATGAGATGACTGACATCAACAAGGTGTTACGCACCAGGTTGAAAGAACTGGCTGTTATCCGCGCCCCTGAGGTTGCTGAAGAGCACCGTTCTGCAGATGGCACGATTAAATGGGCCATCAAGATTGCAGACCAGCTGGTGGAAACGGTCTATATTCCCGAAGCCGATCGCGCAACGTTATGCGTCTCTTCGCAAGTCGGTTGCGCACTGGAATGTAAGTTCTGCTCAACAGGCCAACAAGGCTTTAACCGTAATTTGCGTGTATCTGAAATCATCGGTCAGGTATGGCGTGCGGCCAAAATTATTGGCGCGCAGAAAAAAACGGGTATCCGTCCTATTACTAACGTCGTCATGATGGGGATGGGCGAGCCCCTGCTGAACCTCAATAATGTGGTTCCTGCCATGGAAATTATGCTGGACGACTTTGGTTTTGGTTTGTCCAAGCGACGCGTTACGCTTTCTACCTCTGGTGTCGTACCCGCTCTTGATAAACTGGGCGATATGATTGATGTTGCATTAGCCATTTCTCTGCATGCTCCGACAGATGTGATACGTGACGAGATAATGCCTATCAATAAAAAATACAATATCGAGACCTTCCTGGCTGCGGTTCGTCGTTATCTGGAAAAGTCTAATGCCAACCAAGGGCGCGTCACCGTAGAGTATGTGTTATTGGATCATATTAATGATGGTACCGAGCATGCACATCAGCTTGCCGAGTGTCTGAAAGATACGCCTTGTAAGATAAACCTGATTCCATGGAACCCGTTCCCAGGTGCACCTTATGGACGTAGCTCTAACAGCAGAATCGATCGTTTTTCAAAAGTGCTGATGAGTTACGGTTTTACCACCATTGTGCGTAAGACTCGTGGAGACGATATTGATGCAGCCTGTGGTCAGTTAGCAGGTGAAGTGATTGACCGCACCAAGCGTACATTACGTAAACGTATGCAAGGTGAATCTATCGAAGTTAAAGCGGTCTGATAAGATAATCTGACCCTGTTTTTTACCCTGAGCATGCACCACTACAGGGCAGGGAGAGATTGCAAGCCGTCAGTTTGTGGCGGCTTGCCTTAATCGAGTATCAATACATAAAGCTCGTGAATAATTACGGTGCGTTTCTGCTTGCTTTAGGGCAGTATGTAGCAATGTGACAAGCCTGTAGTTGCCTGAATTTAGTCATATTAGAGTCGTGACTCATCGTAAATAGCCATGATTGACTCACTGTTAAGTTTGATGACCCATAAAAACAGTTATGTGGGTGAAAATCAGTCTGTTTTAGTCGGGTTTTATTGCTGAGAACTTTCTTCAGGTAGCAGATTTTTCGCGGTACGAGTTCATCTGACGTGTTAAAACGTTGTGTATCAGAACTGGTACCTAATTCTTTAATTGAACACCACCCGTAATTGTAGCTAATGAATACTGAAGCCATTAAAGAATCAAATGAAGCACAAACGATGGGCGAACGTCTGCGCATCGCTCGCGAACAATTGGGGTTTAGCCAGCAAACTGTCGCTGAACGCCTGTGTCTTAAAGTTTCCACGGTGCGAGATATTGAAGAGAACAAATCTCCTCAGGATCTGGCATCGACCTTCCTGCGTGGTTACATTCGCTCTTATGCCCGGCTAGTACATATCCCGGAAGAAGAGTTGCTGCCGATGATGGCAAAGCAGACGCCTGTTCGCGACAGTAAAGTCGAGGTTATGCATAGCTATTCGTTGGGCAAACGTCGTAAAAAACGCGATGGCTGGCTGATGAGTTTTACCTGGCTTATTCTGTTTGTCGTGCTCGGTTTGACCGGAGCATGGTGGTGGCAAAATCATCAGGCGCAACAGGCCGAGCTCACCATTATGGACGATCAGTCATCAGTTGAACTTTCTGCAACACAGGATGAACACAGTGTTGCCCTGAATAATAATGATGCTCCTGCTGAAACCGCCAATACTCAGCCACAAACGACGGCTTCAGCGGGTGAACCTGTCCCCCTGAATACCGCACCTGCTAATACGCCTTCACAGCCAGATGCAGTGGTTTCTCAGAGTCAGACATCAACTGAAAATTTGCAAACCAGCACATCGGGTGAATCCGCGCCGGCGACATTGCCTGTTGATAATGCCAATGTTTCAACCCCAGCTGCCGCCGCAGATGCTCTGAATATGACATTTAGCAGTGATTGCTGGTTAGAGGTTAGCGACCCCGCTGGGAAAAAGCTGTTTAGTGGCTTAAAGCGTAAAGGTGAAACATTAGATTTATCAGGTCACCCATCTTATCAGTTAAAGATAGGTGCGCCGACAGCAGTACAAATTCAATTCCAGGGTAAACCTGTTGATTTGAGTCGTTTTATCCGTACTAACCAGGTTGCTCGTCTGACGGTCAGTGCTGAATAAGTATCACCGTTTTATGACGCGTAATTGTGGAGATTTATCATGCATAATGCCGCACCAATCCAGCGCCGGAAATCTACCCGGATTTATGTTGGGAATGTACCCATTGGCGATGGTGCACCAATAGCCGTACAGTCTATGACCAACACGCGCACCACTGATGTGGCCGCGACGGTTAATCAAATTAAAGCGTTAGAACGTGTAGGCGCGGACATCGTTCGTGTTTCGGTTCCGACGATGGACGCTGCTGAAGCATTCAAACTTATCAAACAGCAAGTCAATGTTCCCCTGGTCGCTGATATTCACTTTGACTACCGTATTGCGCTGAAAGTGGCTGAGTACGGTGTGGATTGCTTGCGTATTAATCCAGGTAATATCGGCAACGAAGCCCGTATTCGTAGTGTTGTTGACTGCGCGCGCGATAAAAATATTCCCATTCGTATTGGTGTCAACGCGGGTTCTTTGGAAAAAGACTTGCAGGAAAAATATGGCGAACCGACACCCCAGGCGTTGCTTGAGTCGGCAATGCGCCATGTTGATCATCTCGATCGTCTTAACTTCTCCCAGTTTAAAGTCAGCGTAAAAGCCTCTGATGTGTTCCTTGCCGTTGAGTCTTATCGCTTACTGGCAAAAGCTATCGATCAGCCGTTGCATTTAGGTATTACTGAAGCGGGTGGCGCACGTGCCGGATCGGTGAAATCAGCGATTGGTCTGGGTTTACTGCTGTCCGAAGGTATTGGCGATACGTTGCGGATCTCTCTGGCTGCCGATCCTGTCGAAGAGATCAAAGTTGGTTTCGATATTTTAAAATCACTGCGGATCCGCGCCCGTGGGATCAACTTTATTGCCTGCCCAACCTGTTCGCGTCAGGAGTTTGATGTGATTGGTACCGTCAACGCACTCGAACAGCGACTGGAAGATATTCTGACGCCGATGGACGTTTCGATTATTGGCTGTGTGGTCAATGGTCCGGGAGAAGCGCTGGTATCCACGCTAGGTGTCACTGGCGGCAATAAGAAAAGTGGTTTGTACGAAGATGGTGTTCGTCAGAAACAGCGTATGGACAATGACGATATGATTGCGCAGCTTGAAGCGCGTATTCGTGCGAAAGCCAGTATGCTGGATGAAACACAGCGTATTCAGATCCAGCAGCTGGAAAAATAATACGAAGCATGGGAAGCGCCGGGCTTCCCGTGTATGATTGAGCCCGCGGGACAAGTTACCCGGTTATACCCGTAATACTTTAAGTTACTTGGGTATAAATCGCCTGATAGCGGGTTCATTTTTTGTAGATAAATTAGAGAAAAAACGTGGCAAAAAATATTCAAGCCATTCGCGGTATGAACGACTATCTGCCTGCCGATACTGCCATCTGGCAGAGTATTGAAGGCCGTCTGAAGCAGGTGCTGGCAAGTTACGGTTATAGCGAAATTCGTTTACCGATTGTAGAGCAGACCGCATTATTCAAACGTGCTATCGGTGAAGTTACTGATGTCGTTGAAAAAGAGATGTATACCTTTGACGATCGTAATGGCGATAGCCTGACTTTACGTCCTGAGGGAACGGCTGGCTGCGTGCGCGCCGGAATTGAGCATGGTCTGCTGTACAATCAGGAACAACGTTTGTGGTATGTCGGTCCTATGTTCCGTCATGAACGGCCACAAAAAGGGCGTTATCGTCAGTTTAATCAGCTGGGTGTTGAAGTCTTCGGCCTGAATGGCCCGGATATTGATGCGGAACTGATTATGCTAACAGCAAGCTGGTGGCGTGCTCTGGGCATTTCTGAATTCGTGACCCTGGAACTCAACTCAATTGGTTCGCTGGAAGCACGTGCCCGTTACCGCGACGCGTTGATTGCATTCCTTGAGCAGCACCAGGATAAACTGGATGAAGACTGTAAACGCCGGATGTACAGCAACCCACTGCGGGTTCTGGACTCTAAAAACCCGGATGTACAATTGCTGTTAAACGATGCTCCGGAGTTGGGTGATTACCTCGACGAAGAATCAAAAGAGCACTTTGCTGGACTTTGTCAGTATCTGGATGCGGCGGGTATCAGTTATCGAGTTAACCAGCGTTTGGTGCGCGGCCTCGATTATTATAACCGTACGGTATTTGAGTGGGTGACTACCCATTTAGGTTCACAGGGTACAGTATGTGCTGGCGGTCGTTATGATGGTCTGGTCGAGCAACTCGGTGGTCGTGCAACGCCTGCTGTAGGTTTTGCTATGGGGCTGGAGCGTCTTGTTTTACTGGTTCAAGAAATCAATCCGGAATTTAAAGCCGAATCTGTTGTCGATATTTACCTGGTCTCATCGGGTCAGGGTACGCAGGTTGCCGCGATGCTGTTGGCTGAAAAACTGCGTGAAAAACTTCCTTCTCTTAAGTTCATGACGAACTACGGTGGGGGTAATTTTAAAAAACAGTTTGCCCGTGCTGATAAATGGGGTGCTCGTGTGGCTCTGGTATTGGGTGAAGATGAAGTCTCTAAAGGTGAAGTGGTTGTTAAAGATCTTCGCACAGGTGAGCAGCAAACCGTATCACAACAAGACGTGGATGCTCGACTGCTGGCGCTACTGGGTTAATCACCAGGTAAT
>Ga0256410_1000295_pt1 | contig 55256 bp, 49 predicted proteins | sample PhyWR1_FD_185983 | JGI IMG/M metagenome (GOLD analysis project Ga0256410, IMG submission 185983) | Leaf surface microbial communities from wheat plants in UC Gill Tract Community Farm, Albany, California, United States - DLSL W.R1 | ecosystem: Host-associated > Plants > Phyllosphere >... | reverse complement strand
CTTCCAGACCCGATACGTCGCCTTTCATCAGGCCGTAGATCACGTCCTGAACAGCGTTGCCCGCACGGCCGGCATCGCTGGCGGCAGACAGGTCGAGGCCGTTGAAGGAGACGGTGTAGTCGCCCAGGCCAAACGCGCTACCCGAGCCGCCAGTCAGCACTTCACCCAAACTCACGCTGTCCAGTTCACCCCACAGGTAGTGGTTCATGTTGTCGCCAGCAGAGACTTTAGGGTCATACACATAATGCAGGCCATTGTTGGTATCGCTTCCTGCGATAAAGGCGTAGTCCGACTTATTGGCACCATGCGTCGCATACTGCTCACCATCTTGAGCGCTAACACCACTGTTGAAACCACCGGTATTACTTAGACCGTGACCCGCAGTTTTAAAACCTTGAGCCCAGTCGCTGAGTACGTCACCAATCGAATCAGAACCAATAAACGAGCTGTAGTTAATCGAAATAGTCATGACTTGAGTTTCTTCCTTAGATAGTTTCAGTGAAGTGGCGTACAGCGATGCACGCCTTTGCTCACAACGAGCAATCTTTTATATAACGAAGCAAACAGTCCGTTATTTAGAATTTATATTCGAGCATGCCGCTCAATGTCCGACCGCGCGCCATGCTCAAGTTGCTGGCATCTTCCATGGCCACAAAGTAGGCTTCGTCGGTAGCGTTCTCTAACGACAAGGTAATATTCAACGTGTTCGTCGGCCAGTAACTTGCATACAGGTCGTACACGCTGTATTTAGGCCAGAGTGCTTGCTCTATACCGTTGTAACTCCACTCATTCAAGCTCGCGTCATTACCAGGGCTGTAGCGCAAGCGTATCCCAGTGTCCAGGCGCCGCTCAAGAAAACGAGCTCCGACCGTTAGAGACCCTCGATCTGCGGGTATATGCGCCGCATTACCCATGATAGCCCCGCAAGTGATTGCGTTGTTTCTGTCAGGGTCATCGAGCCATTCAGAGACTCGAGTATTGGTGTAGCCAATCGTGCCATTAGGCCGGGTATAGGGCACTTTGATTATCTTAATAACCTCACCCCTTTTTTTGGCCCCACCCATATAGAATTCATTTGAGCAAAAGTCATTACTGCCAATCATATGCGTATAACTCAGATTGGTATACAACCGCCCCATGTCGTAGTTCAACTGATATTCGACACCTCGAAAACGGGTCTCAGCCAGGTTATTCACATATGCCGAACGACCCGGCGTGGAAATGTCGTCCGAACCTGGTAGAGAGACGCCATAATTTAAAAACGAGAAGTTCTTGATGTTGTTATCAAAGTAAGCAACTTTCACCCCGAGCCGATCATTATTAAAGAACAGGGATTCTTTAAAGATATTTAACCCGAACTCCCATTCCTGGTTTTCCTCAGCTTTCAGGTATGGATTGGGGTAAACCCGCTCCGGCGCATTCCCCCCATGGGGCCGCCCGGTCATAAACACCTCAGTCACCGCCGGCGGGCGCCAGCCCTGACCCCACCGCCCATAAAACTGCAACCAGTCAACTCCGGGTTTTACCCCTATACCAAACGTCGGAGAAAACTTGCCTTCTTCACGATCGGAATCATAGAAATAAACATTTCTTACAGAACTCCCCGATGTCATCACCTCGCCACCATTCTCCCCTGGAGTGACTGGCGCTTGCCATAAGCTCATGCCTGTCTTGCCTTCCAGACGATAGCGGTCATAACGCAACCCGGCATCCAGCGTCAGCCAATAGCTGTACTGGTAGTGCAGGTTATTGAACAGGCTGGCCATGGTACGTTTACCTTCCGGGTCAGCACCCTCAACCCAGGGCAGATCGGTCTCATTCTCTGCAGGCACCAGATTGTTCTTGGACTTAAAGATGTCCTGATAACTCTCCAGGCCATAGTTCCAGCTCAGTTGCCCGTAGTTGTTGAAGTCAAACCGGGACGTGTTTTCTACCTGAAAGCCCCATGTACTGGTGCGAAACTCATCTTCGTAACCATCAAATGCATTACCACTATCAGCCGACGCTTTGTGGGGGGCATTACGTCGATCAAGCTGCGTATTGACGTAATAAAGTTTACTTTTGAAGTCGATCAGCTCGTTATCCGGGTTGTAGCTGTAGTCCAGCGCCAGGTTGCCGGTATTGATATTGCTTTTACCGGTACGAACATAGTCATAACCATCCTTCGTCGCATTGAGGTTGGTCCATGCGTCAGCGCTATCGCTGTCGGTTTCCAGGTAAGTGAACTGCGCTCGCTGGTCGTTGGGCAGGTTCAGCCCGAACTTGACCATCTGCGAACGGGTCACACTGCCGGTATCGCCTACTTCACTGGACAGCCAGTCTTTCCAGGCTTCGCGATATTTGTTCTTGCTGAGAATATTTACGCCCAGGTTATCGGCGTTTTGCCGACCGGTACGGTAGTCACCAAAATGGCGTTCGCTATAAGCGACCAAAACATCGCCAAGATCATTGCCAAATGCGAAGACGCCACCGCCATTGAAATAGGTGCCATTACCCAATTTACCGATACCGCTGCCAGCCCGGATGCGCCCGCCGTACTCTTTGCCGTCTTTCAGGAACTCGCTGGCTTGCAGGGTGTTAAAGCTGGCAATGCCTCCCAATACGCCAGCACCGCCCATACCGGACTGGGCACCTTTGTCGATTTCAACGCTGGAGACCATTTCCGGGTCGATCAGCATCACGCCATTGCGTTGCTGGTGGCCGTTGACATTGAAGTTCTGGCGCATGCCGTCAACGTTCATGTTGACCCGGCCATAGTCCTGAATCCCGCGGATATTGACCGACAGGCCCTGGTCACGCTGGTTGACGGCGGTGTACACGCCCGCGGTTTCTTCAAGCATGTCAGCGGCATGACGGGGGGCACGCTTGTTGATTTGCTCACGGGTAATGACAGCGACGGAGGATGGGGTCTGGTACACCCAATCCGCCGTATTACCCTCACTGGCCGTCACCGAGGTGGTGCCCAGGGCCAGGGCGCCGTTGTGTTCGCCGCTGACGCGGGTCAGGGTGATCTGGCGCTCGCCGGTAAAGCGATATTCCACCGGGTTGTTGCCCAGCAAGCGCGCCAGGCCTTCCTGCACGCCAAGGTCGCCATTCAGCGCCACGGAGCTCAGGCCGCGCAGCATCTGGCTGTCAAACAGCACTTGCAGGCCCGCCTGTTCGGCGAAGATCAGCACGGCCTTGTCCAGCGGCTGGGCCGGAATATGGAAGGCGATAAATTCTTGCTGAACGGCGCTGCTGACTTTTTCTGCGGCCTGCACCGGCATTTGCGCCGCCAACAGGGCGACAATCCCGACATGAACTGCAAAGGCTAACCGACTTGCGGATTGCACCCCTTTGCGCTGACTACCCATCATTTTTATTTTCCCCAGGCTTACGAGCTGCTTTGCGAATGAATCTCAATAGCAAGACGTAAGTTGGGGGGAAAGTCAGTAAAGGTTTTTGCGATTAATTTTCAAAAAGCGCTGCAGAGCTTTGTGGTGGCTCAATACACCAGGCTCACGCCCGCCAGTTCGACGCGCTGCACCTGCAACTCCTGGGTGAGGGTGTGCAGGGCGCTGTCGAGCATTTCGAGGCGGAATACGCCGCTGACCTGTCGACTGGCCAGGGCCGGGTTGGCCAAGATGATCTGGCCGGGGCGATAGCGGTTGAGCTGCTCGATCACATGGCCCAATGGCTGGCGGTCAAATACCAGCACACCACGGCGCCAGCTGGTGGCTGCGCTCAAGTCGAAACCGGGCAGTTTTTCTACACCCTGCGCTGCGCTGTAGCGGGCGCTCTGGCCCTCCTCAAGGGTTTGCTGCGCTGCGCCTTGGGCCGGCGGTGTTTGCAGGCTCACGGCAACGCTGTGTTGCAACACGCCGACCCAGGCCTGATCGCGGCTTTCGCGGCCCACCACAAATTGCGTGCCCAGCGCTCGGGTACGCCCGCCCGCACTTTGCACCACAAAAGGCCGGGTTTCGGCTTCGTCCATGGGCGCCACGTCAAACACCGCCGAACCCGCCAGCAGGCTGATACGCCGCTCGCCAGTGTCGTAGTCGATGCTGATGGCACTGGAGGCATCCAGCTGTACCGAGCTGCCGTCGTCGAGCTGAACCGTGCGGATTTCTCCCGCACCTGTGCGGTAGTCGGCCTGCATCTGTATCAGTATCGTCGGGCCGCTAAACCAGCCAACTGCGACTACCAACGACAGCACTGCCGCACGTCCGGCCCAGCGCAACGGCCGTCGACGTCGGCTCACCGGCGCGGGTCGGGCTTCTGCTGGTCGCTGGCGATGGGCAACAGGCCGCGGCTCCAGCGCCAAATCCCCCAGCGCTGCCCAGGTCTGCTCGGCAAAGCGCAAGGCCTCTGGATGGCGCTTATCGGCCGCCAGCCACTGCTCCAGCTGCGCCTGCGCCTCCTCGCTCAACGCACCCGCGTGCAGACGCACCGCCCACTCGGCGGCCGCTTCAGTAATGCTCTGCTGTTCGGGGCCTTGGCTCATCAGGTGTGAATCTCTATTTCTCGTTATATATAAGCAGTGACGTCTCGCCGGCTAAAACTCAGTAAGCCGTTCATCCACATATTTGAAAGTTATTTCTCGGGCTCTTGTAGACGCTGCATGACGTAAGCCAAGGCTTTCGACAGATGCTTTTGCACCGAGCTGTCAGAAATTTCAAGATGGCGCGCAACTTGAGCATGGGTCATGCCCTCGATGCGGTTGAGACGGAAGATTTCCTGGGTGCGTTCGGGCAATTCGGACAATGCCTGCTTTAAAGCCATGCGCTGTTGTTCAGCCATCGCCTGGGCCTCCAGCCCTGCCATTTCGTCTTCGATTTCGGCCAGTGCTTCATGGGGGACCGTATCGGTCTTGCGCCGGGTTTCCTGACGAATGTGATCGACCAGCAGGTTGCCAGCAATGCGATAGAGGTAACCGGGGAAGTTGTCGATGTGCTCTTTGCGGCCACGCTCGGCCATGCGCAGAAAACTTTCCTGCACCAGGTCCGCGGCCAGCTGTGGGTCTCGTACCTTGCGCGCCAGATACCCGCGCAGGGTACTGGCATGCTTGAGGAACAAGCCCTTGAGATCCGTATCCAACAAACCGACTCCCTGAGCATGAAGGAAAGGGGCCGCTATCTTACTTTTTGTCGAGAATGATTTTCAATTGGTATTGTGTTTCATTAGTACAAAGTGTGCCGCCTGTTCACGCCTGCAAATAGCGCAATACGGCATCACACATCATGTCGCGCTGACGCTGCTTGACCTGCAGATCAGAGAAGTCGACCTGGAAAATTTCACCCAGGGTGTAGCGATTTGATACGCGGTAAAAACAGAATGAGCTGACCAGCAAATGCACATCCAGCGGGTTGAGCCCGGCACGGAACACCCGTTGTTCAACGCCGCGCTGCAGGATGTTTTCAAGTGCCTGCACGATCGTGTCGTTCATGGCCTTGATGCCTTCGGAGCGCTTGATGTATTCACCCTTGTGGATATTTTCGATGCTGACGATACGCACAAAATCCGCATTCATGTCGTGGTGGTCGAAGGTGAACTCCACCAGTCGTTGAATCGCCAGAACCGGCTCAAGCTGATCCAGATTCAAGCAGCTTTCGATGCTGCGGATTTCGCCGTACAACTTCTCCAGCACCTCGACGTAGAGTTGCTCCTTGCTGGTGAAGTAGTAATAGATCATGCGCTTGGAGGTTTTAGTGCGCTCGGCAATCGCATCCACCCGCGCCCCCGCCAGGCCTTGTTCGACAAACTCGACAATGGCTTCTTGCAGGATATTTTCCCGGGTCTTTTCAGGGTTGTTCTTACGGCTTTTGCGCGGTTCGACTACCGGTGCCGTGGCGCCGGTATCGACTTCTGGAGTATTGGTCATTTAAGGCTCACGGCCAGGTTGGAGTGCCCGGGATTATGGGGCGCCCCGCCCCATGAAGGAAGTCGCCCTACAACTTTGCCTGACGCACCGCACCACTGCGTGACTTGGCCATCGCCGCCAGGCGCACCGCAACGTTCGCCGCGCCATACCCGGCATAGCCATTTTTGCGTTGCAGCAACTCGAAGAAAAACCGTCCTTCAAACGCCTCGGTGTACACATGAAACAGCTCGCCACCCTGGGCATCGCGGTCATACAGCACGTTGAAATAGGCCAGTTTGCTCAGGAATTCGTCATCAAAATCAAAGCGTGCAGCCAGGTCGTCGTAATAATTGAGCGGGATATCCAGCAGCGGCACGCCTGCGGCTTTGGCGCGACTGACTTCGGCGAACAGGTCGTCACACTCGAAAGCAATGTGATGTACACCAGAGCCGCGATAACTCGACAGAGCATGTGAGATCGCGGTGTTTCTGTTCTCGGAGATATTCAGCGGCAAGCGAATCGAGCTGCAACGGCTACGCAGCGCACGGCTTTTTACCAGACCATAGGGGTCGGGGAGCACCACTTCGTCATCGGCTTCGAAATCCAGCAGGCTTTTATAGAACAATACCCAGCTGTCGAGGCTGTCGGCGGGTAATGCCATCGCCATATGATCGATGCGTTTAAGGCCGCCCTGGGGTGATGGGGCTGACGTGAGGTTGAAGTCAGATTCATACAACGGCTTGCCGGTAGCGTCTTTGTCCACCAGATAAATCAGGCTGCCATCGGGCGCACGCACTGCCGCCAGCTCCAGTTCGTTAGGGCCGACCAGCCCGCGATAAGGCTGCCCCTTGTAAGCCACGGCACGGGCCAGTGCGCTGGCACTGTCTTGCACCCGAATGGCAGTGGCACATAAAGACGGACCGTGGGCCTCAAAAAAGTTATGGGCAAAAGAATAGGGTTCGGCGTTGAGGATCAGGTTGATATCACCCTGGCGCAGCAAGCTCACATTTTTTGAGCGGTGCTGCCCGGCCTTGCTGAAACCCAGGCGCTCAAGCCAGTGGGTCAGTTGCGCGCCCTGGCTTTCATCCACGGCAAATTCGAGAAACTCGATGCCGTCGTACGGGCTGGCAGCGGGCGGGGCGAACAGTGGCTCCAGGGTAGCGACCGGGACATTTTGCAGGGCAAGCCGCTCGCGGGTTTTCTCTTCCAGATACAGCAAAGAACGCAAGCCATCGGCCGCATTGGCGCGGGGCGGAGCGGCGCGAAAACCGTCGTTGAAGATCTCCAGCGACAGCGGCCCGGTGTAGCCACTTTGTATGATCGGTGCCAGGAAGCCTGGCAGATCGAACTCGCCCTGCCCCGGGAAACAGCGGAAATGACGGCTCCATTCCAGCACATCCATCGCCAGAATCGGGGCGTCTGCCATCTGTACAAAGAAGATTTTGTCACCGGGAATCTGCGCAATGCCACTCGGGTCACCCTTGAGGGACAGGGTGTGGAAGCTGTCGAGCAATACGCCGAGGTTGGGGTGATCGACCTCGCGCACCAGGTCCCAGACCTGTTGCCAGGTGTTTACGTGACGGCCCCAGGCCAGGGCTTCGTAACCAATACGCAGATTGCGCGCCCCGGCGCGCTCGGCGAGCAGGCTCAGGTCATCGAGCAGAATCTGCCGGTCACCCACCGAATCCGTTGCGGCATTACTGCACACCAGCACCAGATCGGTGCCCAGCTCCTGCATCAGGTCAAACTTGCGTTCGGCGCGGTCGAGGTTGCGGGCCAAACGGTCGCGGCGGCAGCCTTCAAAATCACGAAACGGCTGAAACAGGCTTATTTCCAACCCCAGATCGGTACATATCTGACGCACCTCTCGGGGGCTGCCGTCATAATACAGCAGGTCGTTTTCAAAAATTTCGACCCCGTCAAAACCTGCCGCCGCAATGGCATCGAGCTTCTCCGGCAGGGTGCCGCTCAAGGAAACCGTGGCGATCGAACGCTTCATTTATAACTCCCAGGATTGGCGCAGCCTGCAGGCGACGGCATTTCTTAATGGCTTGATTATTAAGGGCGCCCTATTATTGAGCAACCAATCTGTACCAACCGGTTAGTTTTGCGTGCGATTATCGAACAATATGGCCTATCTTGAATTGACGACTTTTTGTCCACTCGCCACCATCAAGCCCGTACTCCCTGCGTCACTTGTTGTGCAACACCACATAAAAATTCCAAGAAACGGGTAAACATCCATGGTCCCTTCTCCGACTGCACGCACCACTTCTGCCCATGCTCCAAACGCAGGAATCGGTGACAAGATTCGCGGCACCCTGGCGACTGGCAAAACCCGTTGGGGCATGCTCGCACTGGTGTTTTTCGCCACCACCCTCAACTTTATCGACCGTGCTGCCCTGGGCGTAATGCAACCGATCCTGGCCAAGGAGATGAGCTGGACGGCGATGGATTACGCCAACATCAACTTCTGGTTTCAGGTGGGCTACGCCATCGGCTTCGTGCTGCAAGGCCGACTGATCGACCGTGTCGGGGTCAAGCGCGTGTTCTTCTGCGCCGTGTTGCTGTGGAGCCTGGCCACCGGCGCCCATGGCCTGGCCACTTCGGCGGTGGGCTTTATGATCTGCCGCTTTATCCTCGGCATCACTGAAGCCGCCAATTACCCGGCCTGCGTAAAAACCACGCGCCTGTGGTTCCCGGCCAGCGAGCGCGCCGTGGCCAGCGGCATCTTCAACGCCGGCACCAACGTAGGCGCCATGTTCACGCCGATGATGTTGCCGCTGGTACTGCATGTGTGGGGTTGGCAGGCGGCCTTTTTGTGCATGGCAGCCTTGGGCGGTATCTGGCTGATCTTCTGGGGTTTGAAGTACTACAATCCGGAAGAGCACCCGACCGTCACCAAGGCCGAGCTGGACTACATCCAACAAGAGAAAGAGCCTGAGCAAACCACCGTCTCGTTCGGCACCATCCTCAAGATGCGCGGTACCTGGGCCTTCGCCTTGTCCTACGCCATGACGGCACCGGTGTTCTGGTTCTACCTGTACTGGCTGCCGCCGTTCCTGAACCAGCAATACAACCTGGGCATCAGCGTGACGCAAATGGGCATCCCGCTGATCATCATCTACATCACTGCCGATTTCGGCAGTGTGGGCGGCGGGATCCTGTCATCGGTTCTGATCAAACGCGGCATGGCGGCAGTCAAGGCGCGCCTGGTGTCGATGCTGTTGTGTGCCATCAGCATCATCGGCGTGGTGATGGCCGCAGGCTCCAGCCAGCTGTGGGTCGCAGTGGGCGCCATTGCCCTGGCCCTGGGTGCGCACCAGGCCTGGACGGCCAACGTGTGGAGCATGGTGATGGACTACACACCTAAGCACATGATGGGCACCGTGTTCGGCTTTGGCGGCATGTGCGCTGCGATCGGCGGGATGTTTATGACCCAGTTCGTGGGCTATGTGCTGACGGTCACCAACAATAATTACACCTTGCTGTTCACCATGATTCCAGCGATGTACTTCATTGCGTTAGTGTGGATGTACTTCATGGCACCGCGAAAAATCCCGCAGGTTTAGCGCATAGAACACCGAGGTATTCGATGACATTACCCACACCCCTTTCGGGGGTGAACCAACCCTTGAAGGGCATCTTGCTGATTGTGACGGCCACAGCGCTGTTCTCCAGCCATGATGCGCTGTCCAAGTACCTCAGTGGTTTTTACCCGGTGGTGATGGTGGTGTGGGCACGTTACCTGGTGCATACCGTATTGATGGCAGGGATCTTTCTGCCGCAGTCGGGGTTGCGTGTACTGCGCAGCAAACGGCCTTTGCTTCAGGTGTTGCGGGCTATCTGCCTGCTGGGTTCGGGCCTGTTCTTCACCTATGGCTTGCTGTTTATCCCGCTGGCTGAAAATACCGCGGTCAACTTTCTGGCACCGCTGCTGGTGGCGGCCTTGTCCGGGCCGCTGCTGGGCGAGACGGTCACGCGCGGGCAATGGTTGGCGGTGGTGTGCGGCTTTATCGGCGTGGTCATCATCATCCACCCGGGTGGCGAACTGTTTACCCCAGCGGTGTTATTGCCGATGGCGGCGGCGTTGTGCTTTAGCTGCTATCAAATCCTCACGCGCAAACTCAGCGCGTACGACAGCCCTACCACCAGCAACTTTTTTGCCGGGCTGTTCAATGTGCTGGTGATGAGTGCGCTGGTGCCTTTTTTCTGGCAAACGCCAACCCTGACCCACGGCCTGCAAATGCTGGCATTGGGCAGCCTGGGCATGACTGCGCACTTGCTGCTGACCCAATCGTTTCGCGTTGCCGCACCGGCATTGCTGGCGCCATTCAGTTACTGCCAGATCGTATTCTCGGGGATATTGGGCTGGTTGCTATTTGACCACACACCAGATCTGGCCAGCCGGGTCGGTATTGCGATTATCTGTGCCAGCGGGTTGGCGGCGGCGTGGCAGCAAAGACGCGGCCGCACATAACTCCCGTAGCAGCTGCCGAAGGAACGAGGCAGCTGCTACAGATTTTGCATTTGCCTCATATCCTTTTAAAAGTCGAAGAACACCGTCTCGCCTTCGCCCTGAATGCGGATGTCAAACCGATAGGCCGTTTTGCCATTTACTTCGCAACGCTGGGCGATCAGGGTTTCACGCCGTTGCGGCTGTTCGATCAGGTTAAGCACCGGGCACTTGGCATTGGCTTCTGGCTCATCGCTAAAGTACAGCCGCGTCTGCAAATGGATGTTGATACCCCGGGCAAACAGCGACACGTTGATATGCGGCGCCATCGGCACGCCAGCTGCGTTGCTCACCACGCCCGGCTTGATGGTATTGAGTGTCCACTCACCCGCATCGAAGGTGGTGGCGGTGCGACCAAAGCTGTTGAAGGCTTTTTCCGAGTCGAAGTTTTCGTCATAGACCCCTTTATGGTCGGCTTGCCAAAGCTCCAGAAAAGAGTCGCGCACCAGGTGGCCATTACCGTCATAAACGTTGCCAAACAGCACAATATGCTCGCCCGCAGCATCGGGTCTGGCCATTTCGCTCCAGATTTCCTCTGGACGCGACGGGTTGCCGGCCGCAGCCAGCGCCAGGCCGATATGCACGTAGGGGCCAGCAGTTTGCGATGGGGTTTCCGGTAGCAGTTCGATAGGCATGACGGGGCTCCTCAGCAGTTTTCGAAGTGAGTCTGGCGCTGACCGCGCAGCACAATGTCAAAACGATAGGCCAGACAATCCATCGGATTGGCCGCGCCCATGTCCAACCGGGCAATCAGGCTCTGCACGGCATCGGCGTTGGTAATCGATTTGACGATCGGGCACATGGGGATCATCGGATCACCTTCGAAGTACAGCTGGGTAATCAGGCGCGTGGCAATCGAGGGGCCACTGATGGAAACGTGGATATGCGCCGGGCGCCAGTCGTTTGGCCCGTTGCGCCACGGGTAGGGCCCTGGCTTGACAGTGCGAAAGCTGTAATAACCTTCACTGTCGGTCAAGGTGCGGCCTACGCCGCCGAAGTTTGGGTCCAGCGGCGCCAGGTAGCGGTCGTTCTTGTGACGATATCGACCGCCTGCGTTGGCCTGCCAGATTTCCACCAAGGTATGAGGAATCGGCTTGCCATATTGATCGCGCACGCGACCTGCCAGGATGATCCGCTCGCCTATCGGCAAACCGCCATTATTGAAATTCAGCAGCAAGTCGTTGTCGAACTTGCCGAACTTAAGGTGGGAAAAGTCAGGCCCGCTGGTCTCACTCACCGATTGCGGGATGCTCACCAGCGCCTGACGCGGGGAACGGGCAATGGAAGTCTTGTAGTCAGGGGTCAGAGCTTTGGGGTGCCAGTTGCGGTCACGGATGATAAAGCGCCGGCTGTCTGCATCAGACATGTCGATCTCCTGTTGTTTTTATAAAGGCTGGGCGCCAGTTTTAACCAACAGGGGCGTAACGACTATTGAAAAGGCCAGGCCAATCCATAACCAAATGGTTATGGATAAATGCCTTCGCCGTAAGCTTGGCCCAATTCACGCAAAACCTCGACACACCCTTGCGCTGCCACCGACATCGGCACATGGGCGTTGCTGCAAATACCGATCGAACCGCCCGGCTCACGCTGGCCCAGGTCGATTTCTTGCAGCTCGCCACTGGCCAGGTCCAGGCGCACGGCATCCAGCGGGGCGATCCACACCGCATCGTTGCGCAGCACATAACGCCGGCTGAGGGTGATCGACAGGGTTTCCAGGCGCTGGCGGGACTGGCTGATGCCGCACTGCACAAACAGGCTGTCGGCAAAGGTGCGAATGGTGGTGTTGGCCAATGGCAAAACCAGCGGGTAATTTTCCAGCTGGCTGCGGTCCAGCGGTCCCCGGATCAAGGGGTGATCTGCGCGCACCACCAGGGTCATGGATTCGCTGTAGAGATGCTCAAAATTCATACCCTGAATTTCCGGGCTATCGGTCATGCGCCCCACTACCAAATCGACATCGCCTACCCGTAACTGCGATAACAGATAGGCGCTGGGCCCGGTCACGACGCTCACCACCAGCGACGAATGCCTGGCGTGCAGGCGCTGCACCAACTCGGGTATCAGCAGGCTTTCTACCGTCGACAACACCCCCAGACGCACCGTACCGCCCACGTATTCGCCACCCCGCAGAGCATTCACACCTTCCCGCAAGGCCTGCACCGAAGGTGTCGCATAACGCAGAAAGGCCACCCCGGCCTCGGTCAGGGTGACCCCGCTTTTACTGCGTACAAACAGGCTGACCGTCAGTAACTCCTCAAGCTCCTTGAGGGTTTTTGACATCGCTGGCTGGCTTACCGCCAGCACATCCGCCGCCCGCGCCAGGCTGCCCTGGCGCGCCATCTCCAAAAAGCATACGAGGTGGCGGTACTTGATACGGGTATCGATATTCACAGGGCTAACAACTCCGGGGCGGGGATTGGCGTGGCGTATTCAACCACTTCAGCCCGATGCCCGGAACTGTATTAAGGCGTTCAGGTCCTTTTAGCGCAATGCCATACTCGCCCCCCACCCAAGAAACGTCTGACAGCCGGGCTGGCATTGTCCCGACTCAGCAACAACACTTGAACACACGATTTATCAGAGGACTCCCCCATGCTTTGGAAAAAAGGTCGACGTAGCGATAATGTCGAAGACGTACGCGATCAAGGCACCGGTGGTGGTGGCGGGATGCGGTTAGGCGGCGGCAAAGGTCTGAGTTTGATGGCCGTGGTGGTGATTGTTGGCATCGGTTTGTTGACCGGGCAGGACCCCATGCAGATCCTCGGACAGTTAAGCGGCCAGCTCACCGAACAGTCTTCGCCTCAGGTCACCCAGCCAGCCGGTCGCGCACCGGCGGCCAATGACGAGCAGGCCGATTTTGTACGGGCGATTCTGGGTGACACAGAGGACACCTGGCGCCAAGTGTTTCAGCAAGCCGGACGCAGCTATAAAGACCCGACCCTGGTGCTGTTTCGCGGCCAGATCAATTCGGCCTGCGGCTTTGCAACAGCTGCCAGCGGGCCGTTTTATTGCCCGGCCGACCAGAAGGTCTATCTGGATATGAGTTTCTTCCAGGAAATGGCCCAACGCTTCAAGGCTGCTGGCGATTTTGCCCAGGCTTATGTGATCGCTCACGAAGTTGGCCATCATGTGCAGACCTTGCTGGGCGTGTCGTCGAAAATGCAGATGGCCCGTCAACAAGGCAAACGTATGGAAGGCGATGGTGGCTTGCTGGTGCGCCAGGAATTGCAGGCCGACTGTCTGGCCGGGGTGTGGGCCAACCTTGCGCAAAAACGTCACAATTGGCTGGAAGCAGGCGATATAGAATCGGCCTTGAACGCCGCCAATGCCATTGGCGATGATCGCTTGCAGCAGCAAAGCCAGGGCCGTGTGATGCCGGACTCTTTTACCCACGGCACATCGGCACAACGGGTGAAGTGGTTCAAGACCGGTTTTGCCCAAGGCAATATCAACCAGTGCGATACCTTCTCGGCAGCGAGGCTTTAAATGGGAATACGCTCTATCGCTTCATTAATAGGCCTGATGCTGGTCTGCTCTGTGGTTCAAGCAGCCGAGCACGGAGTTAAAGAACTCAGCCCCGAACATCTCAAGATCGGCCCCGGCGAGTTGAGTGTCGGGGTGAGTCAGGACTGGAAACAGCCACTGCCTCAGGTGCAACGCGCACTGATCGTGATTCATGGTCGTCTGCGCAACGCCCAGACGTATTTACACAGCGCCGAGCAAGCCGCGACGCAGGCCGGGCAGCTGTCCACAACCCTGGTCATTGCACCGCAGTTTCTCAATGAAAGCGATGGCTCGCGCCATACCTTGCCCGACAATGTGCTGCGCTGGCATGCCAATGACTGGATGGCCGGTGCCCCTGCTGTGAGCCCACAGGCACTGAGTTCCTACGCGGCACTGGATCAGATCCTTGAGCGTCTTGATGACCGCAAGCGCTTCCCGGCCTTGCGCGAGGTGGTGATTGCCGGGCACTCCGGCGGCGCCCAAGTGGTGCAGCGCTATGCCCTGACCACCCAGGCCGACAAGGCCTTGCAGGCAGATGGGATCAAGGTGCGCTATGTAGTGGCCAACCCGTCTTCTTATGCCTACTTCAATGCACAGCGACCGATTCCGACCTTTGATGCTGCAAACTGCCCGGGCTTCAATACCTGGAAATACGGGCTCAAGGATCTGCCAGCCTACGCAGATGGGCAAAAACACCGACAGTTGGAACAGGCCTATATAGAGCGCGACATTACCTATCTGCTAGGCGCCAAGGACATCGACCCCAACCACCCGGCGCTTGATAAAGGCTGCGAAGCCGAGGCCCAGGGGGCGTTCAGGCTGGTAAGGGGCAAGAACTACTTTGAGTATTTGACCCAGCGCCATCCACAAGGGCTCAATCAACGGTTGATTGAAGTGCCCGGGGTGGGGCACAACGGCGATCAGATGTTTACCTCGCCTGAAGGTCAGAAGGCGTTGTTTGGCGAGTAAGAGCACCCTGTGTAGCAGCTGCCGAAGGAACGAGGCTGCGTTCGATTGCAAAGCGATCGTGAAGTCTGAGTGCACGGTTTAACTGACTCACCGCGCTGCCTGGATTTACGACGGCTTCGCCGTCGAACGCAGCCTCGTTCCTTCGGCAGCTGCTACGCGTATTTCGTTAACCGAGCAACCGGCGCAGCGCGTAGCAGTCTTTGGCATGCCAGTCGGTCAGTTCCGGCCACGGGTTTTCAGGAACATTGACCAGTACGGTTTTGCTGCCTGCCGCGCGACCACACGCCAGGTCAAAGTAGTAATCCCCCACCATTACCATGTTCGCCGCTGCTACATCCCATGCCCGCGCCAGTTGCAGCAGGCCGTCCGGGTCGGGTTTGTGCGCCGCGTTGTCCCGGCCCAGTACATCCTCGGGCGCAAAGCATTCGCCCAGGCCAATGGCCTTGAGGGTGATATGCGCCAGCTCCTGGGCATTTCGGGTCAGTATCCCCAGACGACAGCCACGAGCCGCCAGGTCGCGCACCAGCTCAACCGCGCCCGGCGCGGCAGTGGAGGCCTGTGCCAGCTCGCGCTCGTGCTCCAGCAGCCAGGCGTGTTTGGCCGCCGCCACCTCGGTGGGCAGGCCGTTGAGATGAGTGAGGATATCGGCATCCGCCGGGATCTCCAGCTCACGGCGGATCAGGGCAAAGTCATGCACGGCAACAGTCAGGGTGCCGTCCATGTCGAAAACCCAGTGTTTGACGTCCTTGAGTGTCATGCCCAGTCCTTGCGATGGCGGATCAACCCTTCCTGCGTGACCGAAGCCACCAGTTGGCCAGCGCGGTTGTAGACACTGCCACGGGAGAATCCACGGGAATTGCCCGCCCATGGACTGTCCATGGCGTAGAGCAACCAGTCATCGGCACGCAGGTCGGCATGGAACCACAGTGCGTGATCAAGGCTGGCGACCTGCATATCGTTTTGCCATACCCCTTTGCCATGGGGCAGCAAGGACGTGGTCAATAAGCCGAAGTCCGAGGCGTAGGCCAGCAGGTACTTATGCAGCGCCGGGGTATCGGGCAAGGTGCCGTCGGCGCGAAACCACACGTACTTGATCGGATCAGTGACCTTGGGGTTGAACGGGTCTTCTCCTACCACCGGGCGGAACTCGATAGGCTTGGCGCACAGCAGTTTTTCCCGCATCGACTCGGGGATCAGGTGCGCACGCAGGCGCATCATGTCCAGTTCCGAGGGAAGATTCTCAGGGCCCACAACGTCAGGCATAGTCGTCTGATGTTCAAAACCGCCTTCGTCGTACTGAAACGAGGCGCTGCTGGTAAAAATCGGCTGGCCCTTCTGGATCGCGGTCACCCGGCGCGTGCTGAAGCTGCCGCCGTCCCGCACGCGATCAACCTGATACACCACGGGCAAACCGGCATCACCAGGGCGCAGGAAATAGCCGTGCATGGAATGCACGTGGCGGGCGTCTTCAACCGTCTGGCTCATGGCCGACAGCGATTGACCGAGCACCTGACCACCGAACAACTGGCGAAAGCCCAAGTCCTGACTGCTGCCGCGAAAGAGGTTCTCTTCGATCGGTTCCAGGGTCAGCAAATTGACCAGATCATCCAACACTTGGCTCATTCAGATTCTCCTCACACAGAGCATTACCGTCGTAATCTTCGTTACGCAGGTCAAAATTTTCGGCTTGCGCCGCTAAACACACCGCCTAGCCGTGCAGGGTTTCCAGCCACTGTGCCCGCGTGATCCGGTACAGCACATGGGGTCTGAGCGGGTCGCCTGCGGGCAGCAAGGGGTGTTCAAAATCACCGTCGACATCGTGCTGCATGCCAATCGCCTGCATGACTTTTTGCGAGGGCAGGTTCAGCTCGCTGGTAAACGACACCACCTGGTCCAGGGCCAGGCGATCAAAGGCGCAGCGCAACACGGCCCACGCCGCCTCACTGGCGTAACCCAGGCCCCAGTGTTCGGGAGCCAGACGCCAGGCGATTTCTACGGCAGGGGTAAACGGCGCCTCGAACGACACATTCATCAGCCCGGTAAAGCCGATAAAGGCACCAGTATCCTTGCGCTCCAATGCCCATACCCCGTAGCCATATTCGGCAAAGTGACCACGAACCCGGCCAATCAGCGCGGCGCTTTCAAGGCGGCTCAGGGGCGCCGGAAAATAGCGCATCACCTGAGGGTCGGCGCACATGGCAGCGAACTCGGGCAAGTCTGTGTCACGCCAGGGGCGCAAGTGCAAACGGGCACTTTCGAGCTCTTTGATCTGCTCCATCCGTCCTCTCCGATTTGTTACCGGGCTTTACATATGATGAGAGTGTACAGCGCTGGTAATATCCAGCGCTCGTTACGACGCGAAAATCCCTATGCCAGTGCCGCTGATTTACCACGATGACTACAGCCCGCAGTTCCCAGCGGAGCATCGTTTTCCTATGGATAAGTTCCGCCTGTTACGCGATCACCTGGTCGACTCAGGGCTGACCCTTGATGCAGAGCTGCTGCGTCCCGAATTATGCCCTGTGGATATCCTCGCCCTGGCCCATGACCGCAGCTATATCGAGCGCTATATGGCAGGCGAGCTGGCCCGCGAAGATCAACGCCGCCTGGGCCTGCCCTGGAGCGAGGCACTGGCGCGACGTACCGTTCGCGCCGTGGGCGGATCTCTGCTGGCCGCCGAGCAGGCGCTTGAGCACGGCCTGGCCTGCCATCTGGCGGGCGGCACTCATCACGCGCACTACGATCACCCGGCGGGTTTTTGCATCTTCAACGATCTGGCGATCATCAGCCGCTATATGCTGGAAAGCGGCCGGGTAAACCGCGTACTGATTTTTGACTGCGATGTGCATCAGGGCGACGGTACTGCGCGAATTCTTGAACATACGCCGGATGCCATTACCGTTTCCCTGCACTGCGAAAAAAACTTTCCGGCACGCAAGGCGCAAAGCGACTGGGACATCGGCCTGCCTATGGGTATGGGCGATGCTGAATATTTGCAAGTGGTGGACGAGGCGCTCAATTACCTGCTGCCGTTGTATCAACCGGATCTGGTGCTGTATGACGCCGGGGTCGATGTGCATAAAGACGACGCCCTGGGCTATTTGAAGCTCACCGATGAAGGTGTGGCGGCCCGTGACGAGAGCGTGATGCGCCACTGCCTGGGTCGCGACATACCGGTGGTCGGGGTGATTGGCGGCGGATACAGCAAGGATCGCAAGGCCCTGGCGCGCCGCCACGGGATATTGCATCACAGTGCACAGAAGGTCTGGCTGTCATCAGGTTGTCACTGAGGTGTGATTTTACCCACAATGCCTGTGGAACTGCCTGTGGATAACCTGAGTGAAAGCGCCTGCAGGGCACAGAGAACATGGCCTCCAGAGGGCTGTATGTTTTTCGTACAGCCATCGCTATCTCTGTAGCAGCTGCCGAGGGACGAAGGCTGCTGCTACAGGGGATCTGCTCCGCCCAGTCAGGTAGAATGCCCGGCCTATTTCGCCGATTTGCAGCCCTGCCATGACTGAACCCTCCACACTCCCTTCCCGTCACGTCGCCATTATTGGCGGTGGCCCCGCCGGTTTGATGGCCGCCGAAGTGTTGAGTCAGGCTGGGGTGAAGGTCGATCTCTACGATGGCATGCCGTCGGTGGGCCGCAAGTTTCTGCTGGCCGGGGTCGGCGGCATGAATATCACCCATTCCGAAGCCTACCCGGCTTTCCTGTCGCGCTACGCCGAACGCGCACCGCAGATGGCACCGTTGCTGCGCGCCTTCGATGCCGATGGGTTGTGCCAGTGGATTCATGAGTTGGGGATCGAAACCTTTGTCGGCAGTTCCGGCCGGGTGTTCCCCACCGATATGAAAGCCGCGCCGCTGCTGCGCGCATGGCTCAAGCGCCTGCGCGAGTCCGGTGTAGTTATCCACACCCGCCACCGCTGGCTGGGTTGGCAGGCCGATGGCCAGTTGCTGGTGGACAGTCCCGAAGGCCAAAAGCAGCTCAACCCCGACGCGGTGCTACTGGCCCTGGGCGGTGGCAGTTGGGCGCGACTGGGCTCGGACGGTGCCTGGATGCCCTTGCTGGCTGAACGCGGTGTTGACCTGGCCCCCTTGCAGCCGAGCAATTGCGGGTTTGATGTGGCGGGCTGGAGCGAGGTGCTGCGCAGCAAGTTCGCCGGCGCCCCGCTGAAAAACATCGCCATTGCCCTGGAACACAGCACGCCGCGCCTGGGCGAATGCGTGATTACCGCCACAGGCATTGAAGGCAGCTTGATTTACGCCTGGTCGGCGCCGATTCGTGAAGCGATCAATCAACAGGGTGAAGCGACGATCCTGATCGACCTGCTGCCGGGCAAGCCTGTGGATAAAATCCAGGCAGCCTTGGCCAAACCCCGCGGCTCACGTTCGATGAGCAAGCATTTGCACAGCCAGCTGGGGATTGATGGGGTAAAAGCGGCGCTGTTGCGCGAGCTGGCGCCTGCAGAATGCTTCAATGACCCGGCGCAACTGGCTCAGGCCATCAAGGCGCTACCGTTGAAGCTGATAAAAGCCCGCCCCTTGGACGAAGCCATCAGCAGCGCCGGTGGCGTGCGGTTCGAGGCTGTGGATGAAAATCTGATGCTCAGGCAATTACCCGGCGTGTTCTGTGCAGGCGAGATGCTGGATTGGGAAGCTCCCACCGGCGGCTACTTGCTCACGGGCTGTTTTGCCAGTGGTCGTGCCGCAGGGTTAGGGGTATTAAGCTGGTTGAAGGCTAAACGCTGACCGTCCCTGTGGGAGCGAGCCTGCTCGCGAAGGCCGTTCGCGAGCAGGCTCGCTCCCACAGTTGGAGTTTTTAGCCTCGAGCGGGCTTACGGCTTGCGCTTGCGCGGGCCGGTGTTGAATACAGGCACTTTGCGCACCGGCTTTACCGATGGCTCGGCGGGTGCTGCTTCGCCGCTATCCACCCATTTGCCCAGATTGCGCTTGCCGCCACCGCCCGAGGTTTTAGGTTTTTTCGGCTTCTTCGGCTTTTTGATCACCTGCCCCGAAGCATCAGTTTCAGGCACTCGGTGCTCAGGCTCGAAATCCTGCTCTTCGTGGCGTGGCAACGTCTGACGGGTCAACATCTCGATCGCCGACAGCATGTTCACTTCATCAGCACAGACCAGGGAAATGGCTTCGCCCTTCTGACCGGCACGACCGGTGCGACCAATACGGTGAATATAGTCTTCAGCCACGATGGGCAGGTCGAAGTTGACCACCAGCGGCAGGTCTTCGATGTCCAGACCACGGGCAGCCACATCGGTAGCCACCAGGATCTGCACTTCGCTGGCCTTGAAGCGGTCCAGCGCCCGTTGGCGCGTGGCCTGTGGCTTGTCGCCATGAATACCGTCAGCGTTGATCCCCAGACCTTGCAGCTTGCCTACCAATTCATCGACACCGTTGCGGGTCTTGGCGAACACCAGGACCTGCTTCCAGTGCTGGGTGCGCAACAAGTGCAAAAACAGCTCGGCCTTGCGCTTTTTGTCGACCGGGATGACCCACTGCTTGACGCTGCTGGCCGCCACGTTGCGCGGGCTGACTTCGATGCTCAGCGGGTTGTCGAGCATCTGCTCGGCCAACAGGCGGATCGCGTCAGAAAAGGTCGCCGAGAACAGCAGGGTCTGACGCTTTTTCGGCAAGGCGCGGTAGATATCACGCAGCTCTTCGGAGAAGCCCAGGTCGAGCATGCGGTCAGCTTCGTCGAGGATCAGGGTTTGCAGCTGGTTGAACTTGATCGCTTTCTGGCGATAGAGGTCCAGCAGACGGCCCGGTGTGGCCACCAGTACATCAACGCCTTTGCGCATTTTCATCATTTGCGGGTTGATGCTGACACCGCCGTACACCGCGTAGGTGCTCAACGGCAGGTGTTCGGCGTACTGGCGAATGCTTTCGTGAACCTGTTCGGCCAGTTCGCGGGTCGGCACCAGCACCAGTGCACGCACCGAGTTGCTGGCCACTTTCGGGCCTTCCATGGTCAGCGACTGCAGCAACGGTAAAGCGAAACCGCCAGTTTTGCCGGTACCGGTCTGGGCCGCAGCCATCAGGTCGCGACCAGCCAGTACTGCGGGAATCGCTTGGGCCTGAACCGGGGTTGGGGTCTTGTAGCCGAGCGTCTCAAGGGCGCGCAGCAGGGGTTCGATCAGGCCAAGGGTGGCGAATGTCATGGGGATACCGTCGAAAAAGGTCAGCGCGTGGGTGCATAAGTTGCAATGGCGCGCAGTTTACCCTAATTCAGGCCGGTTTCTGCTTGCGCCACTGTGGCAAACCGATCAACACCACCGCACTGATGATGACCGCCATGGCCAGGCACTCCTCAAAACCGATGCTCTCGCCGGCAAAGGCAATCCCCAGCATGACCGCCACCGCCGGATTGACGTAGGCATAGCTGGTGGCCGCCGCCGGCCGCACATTCTTAAGCAGGTACATATAGGCGCTGAAGGCGATGATCGAGCCGAAGAACACCAGATACAGCAGCGCACCCCAGCCTGCAGCGGTGGGCATTTGAGTCATGCGCTCGCCACTGAGCAGGCTGCCCGCCAGCAATACGGCACCGGCGGTGAGCATTTCAGCAGCGCTGGCCATTGGCCCGGCTGGCAGTGGCAAGTGGCGGCTCCACACCGAACCAAAGGCCCAGGCCGCGGCGGCAAAGATCACCATCGCCGCGCCCATTGGACTGGCCTGCAGGTTGGAGCCCAGGTTGAGCATGCCGATGCCGATCAGCCCCAGGACAATCCCGGCCCATTCCAGGCGGGTGTTGCGGTTGCCCCAGAAGTAACCAAACAGCAGGGTGAACAGGGGCACGGTGGCTACGGCCAGGGCGGCGACGCCGGAAGCTACGCCCGAGTGTTCGGCCAGTGTCACACCGCCGTTGCCGCACGCCAGCAACAGAAAGCCGATCATGGCTGCCGAACGCCATTGCACGGCAGTGGGTGCGGGGGCACCGCGCCAGCGCATAAAGCCATACATCAGGCTGCCCGCAATCAGGAAGCGCACACCAGCCATCATCAACGGCGGCCAGGACTCAATACCGATGCGGATAGCCAGATAAGTCGAGCCCCAAATGATGTACAAGGCAAAAAAAGCACCGATCAGTTGTAGCGGAAAACGACGTGCGGCAGGCATGAAGGCAGCTCAAGGGCAGAGGCAGGGGACTGGAGAGTTTAGACAGGGCGCCGGGAAATAATAAGTAACAGAACGCACCAAAAGGGGCCGTACACTTTTCGATGGAGATCAAATAGCCCTCTCCCAAAGGGAGAGGGTCGCTTTTAAAACCCGCGATACCGCTTGAGATGCTCATTGATCTTCGCCGCCGGGACTTTCTGCAAGCTGCACAACAGGTCGTGGTTCAATTCACGTAACCCGTGCTTCTGGCGCAGTTGCTCAGCCAGGTGAGCCGTCAAGTTGGCCGCCATTTCCGCATCGGCCATGGCCCGGTGAGCTTTGCCGGTGTGGGGCAAGTCGGCAAAGGTGGTCAGCGTGCCCAGCTTGTGGTTAGGCGCCGCAGGCATCAGGCGACGCGCCAGCAACAATGAACAGGCGAAGTTCTGTAAACGGGTGCGCTTGATGCGGCCCATTTCAAAATCCCAGAACTTTTGGTCAAACGCAGCATTGTGCGCCAGCAACGGGGTAATGCCGACGAACTCGTTGACCTCGTTCATCACCTGCTCAGCCGACGGCGCGGTGCGCAACATGGCGTTGCTGATGCCGGTCAACTGCTCGATAAACCCAGGCACCCGCACACCGGCATTCATCAGGCTTTGATAACGCTCGACAATGCGACCGCGCTCAAGAATCACCACGGCAATTTCAGTGGCCCGGCAGGTGCTGCTCGGGGAGATGCCGGTGGTCTCAAAGTCAATTACCGCGATGCGTTCCAAACCTGGTCAATCCTGTAAAAAATAAGGGTTACTTAAGCAGCAAATTGCCTTCAATCGGCACATAGCGGCTGGCAGCGCGAATCAATGAATTGGCCGTCAGACCGGGCACACCGTAGGCCACGGTTTCAACCCCATGCTTGCTGGCAATACGCTCCAGGAGCAGGTCGAAATCACCGTCACCCGAGGCCAGTACCACTTCGTCGACATTGGCTGCCGAGTCCATGATATCGATGGTAATGCCCACATCCCAGTCGCCCTTGGCCGAGCCATCGCTGCGCTGGATATAGGGTTTGAGTTTTACGATAAAACCGAGGTTGCGCAGGATCTGCTGAAACTGCTGCTGCTTGCTGTCACCCCGGTCAATCGCATAGGCATAGGCTTCGACAATTTCACCGCGCTTGCTGATATCAGCCCACAGGGCGGCGTAATTGAAATGGCAGCCATAGGCCTGGCGAACCGTGTAATAAAGGTTCTGCACATCCGCGAAGACCGCAATTTTTTTCACCGGCAAACCTCATGGCGCCCGGGCAGCGGGCACGCGACTGAAAAACAAGGCTGCAGTATGCCAGCCTGCCGGGGGTTTGCGCGGATAAACCGCCCGGCGTGCAATAAGGCACCGGGCGATGGACTCAAACGTAGGAGTCGTCGTCAGAAAAGAAGCCGTCATCGTCCAGGCCGACGTCTTCAATTCCCGAGCCGCTATTGGCGTATTGCTGGTTGCCGCTGCCCCAGCCAGCGTCGCTGACAGAGCCTGGTTGCTCGATGATTTCCTCGACAATCTGTGGCTGCTGATTGTGGTGGAACAGGTTACTGATGCCTTGCGCCAGCATCACGCCGCCCGCCACACCCGCTGCCGTTTTCAGGGCTCCGCCCAAAAAGCCGCTGCCCAATGCTGGGGCCGGCGCCGCTGCTGCTGGTCGAGGGGCCACGACAGGAGCCGCTGCCGGGCCATCACGCCAGCCCCCGGTGCCCGACGTTGGGCCGGGCGTGGGGGCCGATACCCGATCGCCACCGCCAAAAAGTCCCGACAGAAAGCTCCCCCCAGATGGCGCAGGTGCCGCAGCAGCCTTCGCCTGAGCCAGTTCTGCCTGCAATTGCTTGTTCTGCTGGTCGAGTTGCTTGAGCGCAGCCTCTTGCACCAGCAGCGCCTGAGCCATGTAGTACGTTGCCGCAGGCTGACGCGCCAGATGTTCATTGATCCGCGCCTGGGCCTGGGCATCGCGCGGGGCTGATCCTGCCTCGGCCTGCTGCAACCGTGTAAACAACCCGTCAATCAGGCTTTGCTCTTCGCTGTTCATGACAACCTCTTTCGATTGCAGATAGAAACCTGCCCCTTGCATTACGCAGAAGCTCAAACGCGTTATTGGGGCACTACAACCCGTTTCAACAGCATCAGGCCTGCGTGAACTTTTGTTCATCTTGGCGTCTCATCGGTTAAAGTGACGCACCGCTCTTGACTGCTGACAACTGCCAATGAATCCGCTGACTGTTCTTCGCGACTCCCTGTACTTCTTCCAGCGCAATCTGAGCCAGATCGTAACGCTGTGCCTGCCGCTGGTCATCCTTGAAGCTGTGCTGCAGCACATTGTCGACAACGCCGCAGGCCCGGATGCATCGCCCGGTTATGGCCTGGTTGTCGGGCTGCTGCTGTACCCTCTGTACACCGCCGCCCTGATCCTGTTTCTCGATGCCCGCAGCCAGGGCGAAAGCCCGCGCAACCGCGACCTGCTGGCCTCGGCGGTTAATCTTTGGCCCAAGTTCGCCCTGCTCTCGGCAATCAGCACGCTGCTGATCGTGCTGGGGCTGTCGATGTTTTTTATTCCGGGCATTTTCCTGACCGTGGTACTGGCCTTCTCCGAGTACCGACTGGTATTGCGTGGTGATGCTCCGCTGGCGGCCATGAAATCGAGCTTCACCCTGACCCGCGGGCATTTCTGGCGGATTTTCGTTTGCATACTGGCCGTACTGGGCCCTCTGATGTTGCTCAAGGAATTCAGTTACACCCTGTTTTCCAAGGACGACAACACACTGCTATCGCTGGCACTCGATAGCGCCAACAGCTTCTTGCAGTTGTTTGTTTCCGTCGTACTGTTTCGTTTATTTATGTTGATCAGCGAAAAGTCAGAACTATAAAAACAGAAATTTCCTACACAAAGAACCTTGGAAGGCCGCACTGCCGTCGGGTATGTTCGAGCCTTCCCTGTAACGTTATTAAGTCGAGCTCATGTCACGTTTATTACGCCGCACCGCATCAGGTTTGCTGCTGATCTCAGCGCTGCTGGCATGTCTGGTTTATAGCGTTACATGGCGGCCCGGTGCCCGCGAGGTGCTGCCCCTGACGTGCCCCGGCACCGCCCCGGTGCTGGTACCAGGCCAGGCGCTCAAGGTAATGACGTGGAACATCCAGTACCTGGCCGGCAAGCGCTATGTGTTCTGGTACAACCTGGCTGACGGCAGCGGCCCTGACACCCGCCCCACCCGGGAAGACATGGCCTTCAGCCTTGATGAGGTAGCGCGGGTCATACGTGACGAACGCCCGGATCTCGTGCTGTTGCAGGAAGTCGATGACAACGCCAAGGCCAGCGATTACCAGAACCAGCTGGCCCTGCTGCAAGAACGCCTGATCGACCTCTACCCCTGCAGCACCCAGGCCTTTACCTGGAAGGCCGACTTTGTGCCCGACTGGCATATTTTCGGCAGTGTCGGACGCTCTCTGGTCACCCTCAGCCGCTTCCAGATCGAACACGCAGAACGTCTGCAATTGCCCCTGGCCGATACCAACTTTCTCAGCCGTCAGTTCCAGCCCAGGCCCGCGCTGCTGGTCAACTACCTGCCGCTCAATGATGGCGGGCAACTGGCAGCAATCAATACACAACTGGATGCGCCCTCCGCCAACAACAGCAACCTGCGCCTGCAAATGCAGACTGTCGCCGAACTGGCCGACAAGCTGGAAGGCCAGGGCACGCCGTGGTTGATCGGCGGGGACTTCAACCTGCTGCCCATCGGCCAGTACTTGCGCCTGCCCGAGCCATTGCGCCAGGGCTACTCGCAAGACAGCGAGTTGCACCTGCTCTGGGAAAAGTACCCGATGATCCCCAGCAACCCTGAAGCTACCGGCATCGACCGCGAACTGTGGCTGACCCACTTTCCCAATCTCCCCGACGCGGACGAGCCCGACCGTACGCTCGACTACCTCTTCCACAGCCCCAAGCTGCAGCGCATCGAAGGCTATGTGCGCCAGGAAGACACCCAGACCATCTCCGACCACCTGCCGGTGCTGGCCCGATTGCTGCTGCCTGCAGACTGACCCTGTGGGAGCGAGCCTGCTCGCGAATACAGTCTTCGTGAGCAGGCTCGCTCCCACAGTTGAAACCCAATCAGACGGTTCCCTCCCTCGCTCAGTTTCGCCGCGCCGATTGTTTTTGCCTGAAGTCGTACGATGACGTATAACTACTGGAAATCGATGCCTGTCCACGTGTGGAGAAATTTGATGACTGGTTCAAAGCGTTTCGACAATTACATCGGTGGCGAGTGGGTAACAGCCACTGAATACAGCACCAATATCAACCCCTCCGACCTGAGCGATGTGATTGGCGAATATGCCAAGGCTGACGTCGCCCAGGTCCAGACTGCCATTGATGCGGCACGGGCTGCGTTCCCTGCCTGGTCGACCTCCGGCATCCAGGCGCGCAGCGATGCGCTGGACAAGGTCGGCAGCGAAATCCTCGCCCGCAAGCAAGAACTGGGCACACTGCTGGCTCGCGAAGAAGGCAAGACCCTGCCCGAAGCCATCGGTGAAGTGAGCCGTGCCGGCAATATCTTCAAGTTTTTCGCCGGTGAATGCCTGCGCCTGTCGGGCGATTACCTGCCCTCGGTACGCCCGGGCGTGCATGTGGAGGTCACCCGTGAAGCCCTGGGCGTGGTTGGCCTGATCACGCCATGGAACTTCCCCATCGCCATCCCCGCCTGGAAGATCGCCCCGGCCCTGGCCTATGGCAACTGTGTAGTCTTCAAGCCGGCCGATCTGGTACCGGGTTGCGCCTGGGCACTGGCCGAGATCATTGCTCGCGCAGGCTTCCCGGCAGGCGTGTTCAACCTGGTGATGGGCAGCGGCCGCGTGGTCGGCGACGCTATCGTCAACAGCCCGAAAGTGGACGGTATAAGCTTTACCGGCTCGGTGAGCGTCGGTCGCCAGATCGCCATCAGCTGTGTGTCGCGCCAGGCCAAGGTGCAGCTGGAAATGGGCGGTAAAAACCCACAGGTCATCCTCGACGATGCCGACCTCAAGCAAGCGGTCGAACTGGCGGTGCAGAGTGCGTTTTACTCCACCGGCCAGCGTTGCACCGCCTCCAGCCGCCTGATTGTTACCGCGGGCATCCACGACAAATTCGTCGAGGCGATGGCCGAGCGCATGCGTTCGATCAAGGTCGGGCATGCCTTGCAGGCCGGGATTGATATCGGCCCGGTGGTGTCCCGAGCGCAGCTCGACCAGGATTTGGGTTACATCGACATCGCCCGCAACGAAGGCGCCCGCCTGGTTGCCGGAGGCAGACTGGTGACCTGCGATACCGAGGGTTATTTCCTGGCCCCGGCCTTGTTTGCCGACAGCACGGCCGACATGCGCATCAGCCGCGAAGAAGTGTTCGGCCCGGTGGCCAATATCATCAAGGTTGCAGACTACGAAGCCGCCCTGGCGATGGCCAATGACACCGAGTTTGGCTTGTCGGCGGGTATTGCCACGACCTCGCTCAAATATGCCAATCACTTCAAGCGTCATTCCCAGGCAGGGATGGTGATGGTCAACCTGCCCACGGCGGGGGTGGATTACCACGTGCCGTTTGGCGGGCGCAAAGGCTCGTCCTATGGCTCGCGCGAGCAGGGCCGCTATGCGCAAGAATTCTACACCGTGGTCAAGACCAGCTATATCGGGTCGTGAAGCTCTACTCACCGCGTTGATGCCATCCCGAGCAAGCCCGCTCCCACAAGATCTGCGCAATTTTTGTGGGAGCGGGCTTGCTCGCGATGCGTACGCCCGGTCGCTACACCTTACGCGGCTTGATCCGCGCCGTGGCTTCGGCCACCAGCGGATCATCGGGCCAGTAATGCTTGGGGTAGCGCCCCTTCAAATCTTTTTTCACTTCGGCATAGGTACTTCGCCAGAAGTTGGCCAGATCCTGGGTTACTTGCACCGGACGCCTTGCCGGAGAAAGCAGGTGCAACTTGACCACCTGGCGCCCGCCCGCAATACGCGGGGTGTCCGCCAGCCCAAACAACTCTTGCAGGCGCACCGCCAGAATCGGCGGGTGTTCGCTGTAGTCCAGCCGCACCGAAGACCCTGAAGGCACCTTGATATGGTGGGGCGCCAGTTCGTCCAGGCGCTGGGGCAGCGGCCATTTGAGCATGTTATGCACAATGCTCGACAGGTCGAGGCTGGCAAAGTGACTGAGCCGCGACACACGCCCCAGATACGGCCCCAACCAGTCTTCAAGCCCGGCCAGCAAGGCGGCATCGCTGACGTCGGGCCATTCACTGTGCCCCTGGATCTGCAGGTCCAGTTGACGCAACAACGCTACCCGCGCCTGCCACTGGCGCAGCTCGGGCGTCCACGGCAACAGCTCCAGCCCCTTGCGTCGCACCAGATTGATCAGCGCTTGCGTACGGGCCGCTTCGTCGAGCCCGGTCAATGGCTCGCGACTGAGGACCAGCTCGCCGACCTTGCGCTGGCGCTCGGCACGCAGCACGCCCTCGCGCTCATCCCAATCCAGTTGATCAACAACGCTGACCTGCTCGCTCAAGACACCCTCGAGCAAGGCAGGATCAAACTCGGCCGCCAGATAAATGCGTTCTTCACGTTGCCCCTGACGGCTGCCCAAATCGGCGATGACCAGCCAGGGCTGTTTCATCAGGCCATCCACTTCGCTGAACAACGCCGCACGGCCATTGGCCAGACGATATTCCGCCCCACCGGGTTTACGCTGTTGGGCGACCCGATCGGGGTAGGCCAGCGCCAGCAAGGCACCCAGCCAGCGCGGGTGGTCGGGGTCGGCGACCGGCTGCCTGGCCTTGCCACGCAAGTACCCGCGATACTGCCGGGCCAGTTGTTTGGCCCGCTGCACACCGCCCTGCCCGCCCCGTGCGGCGCGGCTTTCGCCTGACAGCAGGGCCAGCCGGCTATGCAGGTCCGCTCCGACGCCGCGCAGGATATCGCGCTCCCCCAACAACGCCGCGATATCACAGGCCATGTCGGCCAGCCCAAGGTCCTGACCGCGCAGCAATAGATGGGCAATCCGCGGATGTGCAGGCAGTTCAGCCATCGCTTCGCCGTGGGGGGTGAGTTTTGCTCCGTGCAAGGCACCCAGCCGATCGAGCAATTGTCGGGCCTGTGCATAACTGGCCGAGGGCGGCATATCGAGCCAGATCAGTTGCTCGGGAGTGACACCCCAGCGTGCCAGTTGCAGCGCCAACCCGGCCAGATCAGCCTGCAGGATCTCCGCACTGCCATAGGCCGCCAACTGCGCGTGCTGGTCCTCGGACCACAGCCGATAACACACACCCGGTTCCAGACGCCCGGCGCGGCCGGCACGCTGGGTGGCACTGGCGCGGGAAATGCGCTGGGTATCAAGGCGGGTCATGCCGCTGCCCGGGTCAAACCGCGGAACACGCGCCAGCCCGGCATCGATCACCACGCGCACGCCGTCGATAGTCAGGCTGGTCTCGGCAATATTGGTGGCCAGCACCACCTTGCGCAGGCCTTTTGGCGCAGGCTCGATGGCCGCACGCTGGGCCGTCAGATCCAGTTCTCCATGCAAAGGGCACAGCAGAATATCGCTGCGCGAACCCAGCGCGTCGGCCAGTTGCTGATTGATCCGACGAATCTCCGCCTGCCCGGGCAGGAACACCAGCAGGCTGCCGCTTTCATCGTTGATGGCATCAAGTACGGTCTGCACCACTCGCGGCTCGATAAATTCACCGGGCACAAACGGCCGCCCCCAGCGCATCGCCACCGGGTACATGCGGCCCTCACTGCGCAAGATCGGCGCATCGTCGAGAATGCTCGCCAGTCGTTCGCCCTCAAGAGTGGCGGACATCAGCAGAATTTTCAGCGGCTGTTCATCCCGAAACAGCTCACGCCCATTGAGGCTCAAGGCCAACGCCAGATCGGCATCCAGACTACGCTCGCTGAGTTTGCTGATTTGACACATTGTCAAATACTTAAAATCCGCTACATTTTAAGGATAAAGTCAGCCTTCAAGGGTAAATAAAACCGTGACAATCATCAAAAGCAAAGGCTACGTCACCCACTACCCGCTGCAGGCCATTGATGAAGAGCTGGCATACAAGCTGCTGATGTCACCGACCACACTTGATAGAGACAATAGGAATGCTCTGCAGCTTTTCGACTGTCACTGCCACTGCTTGGGCGAGTACCTCAGCCTGACAAACCTTGATGCTGAAAAACTCACGTGGCTGGTCGAAAGCTTTCTTGGAAGCCTTCACGTTGGCGACATAGCTGTGCTTGAAGAGTACATAGTTCGTCAACGATCAATTGCTGTTACTGAGATGATTTCTGGTCTGGTCGACCTTGTTCCCGGCTTGCAGCCAGTGATCTGGTCTCGTGCCCGGTTGCCTTACTTTGAACAGACATGGCAAGAGAGCAAGCACAAGCTAGACCCGGAGATCGTCTCCTTCTGGAGTGGGTGGAAGGTCAAGGGCAAGAAAGGAAAATCGGTTTATCTCAAGCTAGTTGCGATGTATCACTCGCACGGCCCTGAGTTCACCAAAGCTTTCCATGAAGCGATCAGACGCGACTCTTTGAAGCGCGCCAAAGTGTCGAGCGCGATGGTCAATAAGCTCGCCAAATACATATCTGAGCAAAGCTTTCGTTTCCCTCCGGCAGCGTTCCAGTCACCGGAGATGATGGAAGACTTTTTCGAGCACTATTTCTGGCACTACCAGAACATTGAATACGAGCGCAACGAAGACCCAGAACTCAATGCTCGAACTTTCAGAACTATGCGAAACCTGATCATAAGATGCTTCCTCAAAACCGATGTTTGGTCGGCTGACGAAGACGCAATAGTTCTGCCTGCAGGGAAGAGTAAGGCAGGCTCCGAGTTCAACATCAAGAAGAACAAGCATGGCATTGAGATCAAAGACAAACTTCTGACAGAAGTACCCGTGCATGTCACGGACATCCAGGCAATCGACCTCCTTTATGGAGAGATTACCAGTGATCTGTCGTGCATCGAAAAATGGGGACTATCAGAGGCGTTGGCAATTCGCAAAGCGCAACGAATTCGAGTCAGAGAAGCTGGGAACGGCATGCTTCTGGAGCGTGTTGTCCGCAACCCCCAAAATCGCCTTAACTTCGAAAAGCTAGGCTTCGCAAATATTTGTCGCACCTTCGAAGACGAAGGCATGTGTACAACGAATGATTCGCGTCGTCGTTACGGAATAAGGCTTCCGGCGCTAGCACTAAAACTCGGCCTACCCACAACCTACAGTATGCTTCCGTTTCAGTGCTTACTCACCCTATATCACTCGGAAATTACTACTACCTTCATGGACGACTTGGTGATTTGGGACGGCCCCAAAAGGGTTTCGTTCTTGAAGACTGACAAAGGGTATGAACTTATTGGATTCAAGGATAGGCGCGGGAGCAAGAACTCCGAACAAAAAATATTGCTGCATCCCAAGGCAGCTGCGCTCGTTCGTATGGTGGAGGAGATCACGGAACCACTCCGTCAATACCTTAAAAAGCAAGGCGATCCGACTTGGCAAAAACTATTTCTAACATGCGGAACAAGCTTTAACTATCCGAGAACTGCTAACAGCAACGTTCTGAATCGAACGGCAGTCGAACAGAATGCAATGATGCGACAATTTTTCATTGAGCGGTTGTCTCCCCACACCGCGAAAAGAGGCGACGAATTGGTGGACTTTATCAAGAAGCTCTCGATTACTAGGGTTCGCTCTCAGTCAGCTGTAGCGGATTACATTCAAAATCATAGCCTGCCAAGACTTGCCAGAAAGCTCGGTCACGCCTTCATGAACAGAGACCTGCTGGACTCCTACCTACCCACCGCTATCTACGACTTCTTCGCGACCAGATATGTGCGCATATTCCAGAAGGGAATCATCTGTGAGGCCATGAAAGACAGTGAATATTTGCTTCGTGCTTCTAACTTTGACGATTTCGACCAACTGCACGAGTTTTTGAGCCGGTACACTCTCAAGGAGGTTCCGGAGAACCTCAAAACTAGGGAAGAAAATCGCTTAGCCAATGGTGAGATTGTAGAGGTGGGTGTCTCCGTGTCTGCTGAAAGCATGACCGCGCTGATGTCCATCAGAGAAGCCATCAATCTCAGTAGGACGCCACACACTGTTCGAGGGTTGGCCAAATACTGGGCTGCGGTTTGCGACACGGTCGAGAAATACATCCTCAAAAGTCGCGACAAGCTACTGCAAGCGCATCTGGATATCGCCGTCAAAAATTGCAACCCTAGCGCCTACGAGAGCATGATCCATGCAGTATCCTGAACATCTCGCCCATTTCGCTAGCCTGTTCAAGAAACGTGACATATCACACTTCATGTCGGCCCCGTGGCTTGTCTCAAGTTTCAGGGATCCTTTGTGGAAATATAATTTTGGTTTCAAGAACGACCAAGAGCTGGATTGGCGTGTTCACCTGTATAACGGCTCGTTATTAACGGATCCGCAGCACGTCAAATTACTCAACTCGTTGCAATGCTGGCTGATAGCAGCGACTCAAAATTCAGCTGGGCCGGGCTTCACCAATAGCTGGGCCTCACAGGCGGCATCTTTTCGACGAACGCTCACGCTCATTGACCATATCCTTCAAGGCGCCGAAGCCTTGGAGCTGGTCGAGCATGGCCTGAGCGCACTTACCTATGACGTGATGTGTGACATCATCGAGCAGGTCGGGACTAGTAGCTACGTCGCTGTGAGTACCTACGATTGGAACAATCGTCTCGCGAACTACTGCATTTCGCTTCTGGAGGAAACTAGCCCAGCGGCAATTGATAAATGCCTGGAGGATTACCCTTCCATCTCCGACATAACACCTCTTCAGCTCGAAGAGAACGTGCTTGATATCCCTCTGGAGCTGATCCCGCGTATAAGAGCCGCGCTTTATATCAACAAGATGTACCACACCCATCCAAATGGTGGAGTGAACGTCAACTCAGTATGGGTCAGTGCACAACTATACAACGATACTTTGGCTGGAAAAAGGCGACTCAAGCCCCTGCATAGCATATTAGGTTTCATTTGGCGTAATGATCGCTTTATTCGTGAGGTCGATGGCGCCCCGGTCACCAACGGCAACCCAGACCGCATGACCAAACGAGACTTGGTCTTGTACCGCACCGCCTTTACCATCTTACAAAAGATCTCTGCCCTAGATTTTCCACTCCCTACCCCAGAAGATCTTAGAGAGATTGCAACCTATAAAGTAACAGGGGCGGCGATGGGCCGTTTTAAAAATGTCCCAACCCCAATCATTTTCAAGGCGATCAAAGATGGCATTGAGTTCCACTTTGAATACGGCCCGCAGCTTCTTGAAAGCTATGTGAACATCGCCAAATATTCCGTGAAACACAAGGTCAACATCACAGGCATCCCAGACACAACTATCCTCTCGCTACTCGAACCCTCCATCGCTAAACTTGGCGTCCAGTACCTAGGAATTTCAACTCGCTCCAACGGAAGGGATCCTGGTACTGAACTAAAAGAAAGCAAGGAACTGTATTTCAGCAAGCTACGGGGCAATGTAGGGCTACTGGAACTCATCGCGGTCTATTACGGATCTATCCAGTTGTTGGTAGGAGCAACGATGGCGAAACGGGGTTGTGAACTACGCGGCCTCGATCCTGCCAACTGTCTCAGCGCGGACAAAAAGTGGCTGATCGCCCCTATCGCCAAGTCTAGTCGGGGTCTAAAAGGTCGCAGGGCTCGAAACGCCCGCCCCATTGATCCCCTAGCGGCGGAAATGGTTCAGACGCTCATTGACTTCCAGACAGAGCTGATCAGCATCGGCTTCATCGATCAGCACCTTCCCTTGTTTTCGTCCCCAGGCATCATAGGCACAAGTTCTTTGACGCCTTGCGACGTTTACCTCTACTACAAAAATATTGATCTGTTTTGTGATTACTTTGAGGTCGAGCGCGACAGTTTGGGGCGTCGCTACTACATCCGCCAACACCAACTGAGGCGGTTCTTTGCCTTAATCTTCCTCCATTGTGGGTACGGGGCAAACGTAGGCATCCTGCAGTGGATGTTCGGGCACACTGACCCGGCGCACATCTGGAATTACATTACGGAGGAGCTGCCAGGCAAGGAGCTTCAAAACACCTTGTCGCAAGCCCTCAGCGAGCGTATCGCCTCTGGCGGCGCCACGTACTATACTGATGTGGTTGATCTGATTGAGGCTAAATTCGGCACCCGAAACGTGTCATTAATGGATGCAGAACAGCTCGCAGAATACTTTGACTTTCTTATGGAAAGCGGCCAAATGACCATGGAGCCAGTTTTCCTGGAGAGTGATAACGGTTTACGGGTTGACATACTTGTTGTTGTGAGGAAACAAGATGAAATGGGATGAGGGAAAAACCATTCAAGCCGCCTCGATTGAGAACACGAGAAAGTTATTACTAGCGATAATCGCGACGCCTTACAAGTACCTCAAAAATGCCGTTATAAGGGACTCCCTTATTAGCCAGGCATCTCTGGCGAAGCTCGCTTTGGAAACGATCGTTGAGGGAGAGACGCTACATATATCACCCATAAGTTTAAACACATTTAAGCAAAGAAGCGAAGAGCGAATACCGGGTGGATTCCTTGCAATAGATCGCCTACGTAAAAATGCTGCGTCGGTTATCAACAAGGAAGAAAAAAAAACACCCACGAAAAACAATAGAACTAGAGAGGCGATACTGGCGCAATTGGCGGAGCTTAATCTCAGCCTTGATGTACAGAAGCGCTCAAACTTGATACTCCTGCAAACCTTATCGGATGTCCGCAGTAAGCTGGATGGCGTAGTCAGCGCACAAGATGAAGTTACGCGCAAGATTCGCGCTGCGGAAATATTAAAGCGTATCACTGCAATAACCAGTCTAAACCCTGAAATGTATCAAATCCCGCCTATACAGAAGGCATCGGTCGTATCTATCACGGCCAAGGGTAAGAAAAATGAATGAAGAATTTCTGGTGGAAACGCTAGATCATGTAGATCTGTTCCAGAGATTTTCCGGAGGTAAGACGCGCAAGCATGCCTTCTACAAATTCCCATACATAAAGTGGCCAAATAACGAGCCATGCCATATCGCCAATCTCTATTTGCTAAAACTATCCAAGAAGCATGAGCAAATTTCTGCTGATGGCCGAAGGCAGGACAGCAAGGGTGGAACGATAGGCCAGTACGCGAGCAACATTAGCCAGCTGATAAGACGCTGCTGGCATTACAGGGTCGACCCTTATCACATAACCGACAAGTTTTTTGAAGATTTCATCATTGAGCTAATTGAAGAGCCCAACCCTAGAAAACCTGATAAACCAAAAAGAGCAGACAGAACCACCATCAACATAGGTAGAGAGTGCTTAAAGTTCCTAGCTTGGATTGGCGAGTTTTATGGCGACCTCAACTTCGCATCACCAAAAGGCACCATCAAGTTAACCACCGAAGAAGTAATTCGCACCTTCAACAATCAACACAAAGTAACAACTACCATCTCGCACCACTCTTTCCCCCTACCTTTCCGCGAGCACACACGAAGCCCAATTTCTGAGCATAACATTGACAAGATGGTGCAGGCGGTAAATGATAGCGGCAAGTCCGAGTTCCTCAAAGCGCGACACGTTGCACTGCTCACACTTCTTCAGCATACAGGCGCTCGGCGATCGGAAATCGCATCCCTGACAACATCGTCACTGCGTGATGCCCTGCTGATGAAGTATCCAATGCTAAAGCTGGTAACGCTTAAGCGCGGCGAAGCATTTGTCCGTGAAGTTCCGGTGAATGCGATTGCATTGAATGAGGTCAAAAAATACTTAGCCGCAAGACAGAAGTTGATCAAAGCATACCCAGAAAACCAAAACGACTACTTGCTCATATCTGAAACAACAGCAAAACCGATCGCACCTGAGACTATAACGTCGATAGTCTCGAAGATCAGAGAATCGGCTGGAATTGAAGAGCAAGCATGCGCGCATATGTTCCGCCATGCCTTTATCACGAACTTGTTCAGATTGCTCGTCGAACGACACAAGTATGAAAGCAAGGATGAGTTCCAAGCAGCACTTATCAGCGACAAGGAGTTCTTACGCAAAGTTAGGGAGTGGACAGGCCACAAGAGCATTGAGTCTCTCAGAGACTATCTAACAAAGGTATTCGAAGGAGATAAGAGCATAGGTGATGCGGCTGAAAGCGTGCACAAGACTAATACGTTAACGCTTTATCAGAAGAACTCCGATGCTCTTTACAACGAATTCAAGCTCAAAAAAATAACTCCAGATGAGTTTATGCGACGGAGTGACGAGTTGATGGCGCTGCGGGATCTGGAGCTTTCTAGGTATGACGGCCAGCTTAAGTCTCTTTAACGCCTGGCGGTGATGACGACCGTCCACTGCTACACGCAGGACAGTGACCCCCGTAGTGCCCCCCATCTGGGTACATAACGGGTAAAAGGAACTTAATGTTCCGTATCGGGGGCATTACGCCATACGCTTCGGGCTTCCATTCTCAAGCCTCTGGCCCATCGTGGGCCGGCGCGCTCCGCTTGCGCTTTTGGCCACAAGTTGCAGGATGGTATCGGGAACAATTATGTCGAGGTGCTCATCGGTTGCGCCAACTGATAATCCCTGTACTGTCCACACGGATGCCGCTCTACCTAAAGTGCATTGCCACCTATGAGTTTTTATTAGGGTGTGCGATAAATGCGGCACAGCGCCTGGGCACTATATCGATAGCAATTGCAATCACCCGTCTTGCCTTCCAAGAAAAGACCGTTCGCGAAAGATAGGCTTGCCGATCTACGAGTATGTCGAGGGGCTGCTCGGTGTTCGCCGCAGCATTCAGGGCGCTCATGACTATTTTTTGGACAGCTGAGTAGCGGTTAAGTATGAGAACTACGATGGACGATCAAATTACACCACTTCAGGAGCTCAGAATCCTTCTCTGCTTGATCCGTCATGCAGACGCAAAAGGAAGCGTTGATTTCGACAACCCCGACGTCACGGCCACCCTGGGTAGCCTAGTCTGGAACTGGAATGCAGTGGAGTTTCTGCTCTATAAGCTCGATGAGGCTGGGGTGATTGATTATTCCGAAATCGGCGAGGACGGCTTCAAGCCAATCATTCTGTGCATCGTCAACGATGACACGCATCAGTACGTAGCCAGGTTGGCTGAGAAAACTGAGTCGGTCTACGTTGCCCTAGACAAGCGCATCACCGACATCCTTACCTTCAATCCCAGCTCGCTGACTAATCGAATCACCGACACAAAGCGTCAGATTGAAGAGGTCAAAAAACATGTGGCATCAAACGACCTTCTCAAGCCTCTGGCTGGCCCTTTGCGCGAGATCCAGAGCCACTTTGACAGCATCAGCGTCGTTTCAGAGGGCTACGAGCACATCTACAAAAACATCATTCGCCCTGTTCAAGAAGAAGGTAAGTCTGGCGTCAAAGCTACAGTGAAATGGGCCATTCTCAGCATTCTGATTTCGACAGCGATCTCTCTGGCTATCAGTAACTGGTTACCCCTGAAAGATGGATTCAGAACTTTCTTCGCCGCTTGACGACCAGCGGCTTCGCCCATTGCGGTAGTGATTTCCTGACTTTACGGGACTGCAGGCTTGATACGTCGAATGTCATCCCGGCGCAGCAGCGGATGTTGTACTGAAATGATGCACCTAGGTTGCCAGCTCCTCACTTACCTCACCACCTAGACAAACGCGTCAATCCCTCTAGGAATCGCTGAAGGTAGCTTTCACTCCCGAGGGCAAATCCAGCTGCAAGCAAGGGCGCTTTGTATTCAGGTGCGGAGTACTCATGAACAAAGCGGGAGATTGTTTCTGAGTGCCAAGAGAGGCGACCTGTAGTGGTCAACTGATCCCGGACACTGCGTTAAGTTTTTCCTCGGCAACGGCAGGCGCTAGGCCCTCGTTGAATTGATGCGGTCGCCGCCAGTTATACCGTTCCATCAGGAACCGGCTGATATCCCGTTGTGCTTGCGCGGCGCTCATGTAGCCCGCTGCCGGTATCCATTCAGTTTTTAGGCTGCGAAATAGCCGTTCCATGGGCGCATTATCATGGCAGTTGCCGCGTCGACTCATGCTCTGTGTGAAGCGGTATCGCCAGAGTCTCTGGCGGAAACTTCGGCTGCCGTATTGGCTGCCCTGGTCGCCGTGAAACAATACGTTTTTCGGCCTGCCACGCTGCTCGTAAGCCATATCCAACGCCTTGATTACCAAGTCAGCGTCGGGCTTGGATGAGAATGCCCAACCCACAACACGGCGGGCACAAAGGTCTATAACGGCTGCCAGATATTGCCATCGGCCTTCAGCCCAGACGTACGTAATGTCACCGCACCAGACCTTGTTTGGAGATGCAACGGTGAACCCTCGATCAAGCACGTTCGGAATATCAGGTCGTTCCACGGTAGCCTTTTTGTAGGCATGGGAGCCCGGCTGCTTGCTGATCAAGTTCATCTCCCGCATCAACTTACGTACTTTGAACCGCCCGATTTGTATACCGTCCTCTTTCATCATCAACATGATGCTTCGGCTGCCCGCAGCGCTTCGACTTTGGGTAAATAGCTCGTTCACACGGCTGCGCAAAACCACCCGCTCGGCATCTGGAAATCGACGTTTTCGGCAGTACGTGTAGTAGCAGGATCGGGTTACTTCAAATACCGAGCACAACAGATCAACAGGCTCTTGAGCCCGCAGTTGATCGATTAACGCGAACGCTCGTGTTCCTCGGCCATCAAGAGCGCGGTGGCCTTTTTTAATATAGATTTTTCCCGTTCCAGCCGGTTGATTCGAGCTTCTAACTCTTGGATTTTTTGCTGCTCGGGCGTCAGCGCTTTACTGGTCGGAGTGACTCCGCCGCGCTCCTGCTGAAGCTGGCCAACCCAACGGCGCAGAGCCGACTCGCCAATGCCTAGTGAGCGGCTGGCTTCGATGAAGCTGTAATTTTGCTTGAGTACGAGGTCAGCAGCCTCGCGTTTGAATTCAGCGGAAAAGGTACGGCGTTGTTTGGTCATCTGACACCTCGTTCTGGCGAACATTCTCGCCTAAATGGGTGTCCGGAATCATTAGACCACTACAGTGTAGCAACTAGCATTGTAAAAACTCAGAACCGTAAACGGTTGATCGCACGGTACGCGCGTGAACACTTCAAGAAAGCCGCCGAATATTACAAAATTGTAATTTCTCAATCATGCCCCCGTTATCTACAGATTGCAACGATACAACTCGGCGATGATACAGGAGGAGCGACCAGCTTCCTTCAAACAACAATTCCAGCCGAAGAGCTTTCTAGTTCTGCCGAACCGAAGGAGTGATTAATGATTAACAATACAAAATTTTCGATAGCCGCTATGGCAATGATTGTCAGCTCTGTGCCGCCCATGGTGAGTGCGGAAGAAAATAACGGCGGTTTTATAGAGGATAGTAGTCTTACCGTCCTTAACCGCAACTACTACTTCAATCGCGAACATCGTAATGGTGAGTCAAGCCCTACAGGCAATGGATATTCCGAAGCATGGGCAAACGCGATTATTGCTAAATTCGAGTCTGGATTTACCCAGGGCACAATCGGTGTCGGAGTGGATGCGTTTGCTATGATTGGAATAAAACTCGACACGGGTGGCGGCCGTAATGGCGGCCGTAGTACATTTGATGTCCTTCCAGTCAATAGCAACGGAGAAGCAAGGAACGAATACACAAAAGTGGGAGGTGCTGCAAAAATTCGCGCCTTTGACACCGTAGTAAAAGTCGGTGACGTATTCCCATCCACCCCAGTTGTGGCTGCTGGCGACTCAAGACTACTACCGGAAAGTTTCACTGGTGTCACAGCAACAAATACTAGCATTGAAGGTTTGACCGTTCAGGGCGGTCGCCTACATGCCATGAGCCAGCCAGCTTCGAGCAACATGCGCGACAACTTTGCGACCTTCTATGCCGGGCCTGTTAACTCGCCTTGGGTAGGCTACTTTGGTGGCGATTATAACTTGAACAAAAACGTCACCCTTAGTCTTTACTCCAGTCGCCTCAAGGACGCATGGAATCAATACTATGCTGGCACCGGGCTAAACTACTCATTATCAAATGAGCTTTCCGTATTCGGAGGCCTTAACTATTATAAGGCTGTCGATGAAGGAAAAAAATTACTTGGCGATTTCGACAATAACATATGGAGCGGTAAAGTAGGCGTGAAGTATGGCGCGCACACACTTGCACTATCCCATCAGCGAAATAATGGAAATAACGACTTCGATTACCTGCGTCAGTCGGACTCAATCTTTCTTGATAACTCAATTCAGTACAGTGATTTTAACTCACCTAAAGAACGCTCTTGGATGGTTCGCTACGACCTCGACATGACATCGTATGGTGTGCCTGGCTTGTCGTTTATGACGCGTTACGGTCGTGGCACTGATGCTGATTACTCTAACGCCAATACGACGTACATGAGACGCGATGCGGATGGAAACCCACTTACTGACCAGAAACGTTGGGAGCGTGACATCGAAGTAAAATATGTCGTTCAGACAGGTACCTTGAAAGATATGTCTTTCCGCCTACGGCAAGCTAATACTCGCGCAACCACATTTGAGTCGGATCTGGATGAGGTTCGTGTGATTATTGAGTATCCATTAGCTATTCTTTAAGATCTGCGCAGGATGAATCGTCCTAGACGAACATTCCGTTTTAGCTGGAAAATTTCAAAAATGTAATTTTTCAATCATCTTCCTGTTAGCTTAAGTCACCTATAGTAAACTGGAGTTCATAGCAATCTGCTAGCGCATCTGGCTAGACTGCTACAGGTAAGTAACACCCTTGCAAAAACCTGGAACTCACTGCTGTCAAGTTGAAGCTCCGCATCCACTTTTAGATTACTCATCTAAATACGATGTATTTTAAGACGCCCTTCGGGGCGTCTTTTTTATGCCTGCAGTAAACACCCCCCACATTTTATGTCTTATGACGCACGTCAAAAATATGACCCCCTATGCCAAGAGCGTAGAGGCTAACCACCTTTACGGCATGTTCCGGCCACTGTGTATCTGACTGTATTCAGTACTCCTTCAGAGTCTTCGTATGTCATAGCTGCGGGCATCACCCCGCACCCTTCCGCTGGTCGTACCATGCTAACTACATTCACAACATCTAATTTCATTCCGTATTTATATTGCTTAGCTACGGGAATTTTTTTTCCATGCCTAATCGCATACTGCTCCATAGCTACGGAGTTGGCACTCATTCTTTTTTCAAAAACCTTGTCACTATCTTTAGCAAATACGCTTGAAGAGATCGCAGCGACCACAATAAAAATAACATAATTAATAGTCTTCACTTTTTGCACCTCACATGTCAATAAAAACCCCGCAACCGGAATCGGGGCGGGGCTTATGTGTAGCACCACTACATTTACTTACTAATCGGGCCCTTCTCACCGCCTGACATTTTCGGAGGAGTTTTTTTCAGCTCTTTGGCTAAAAACTTCTCCATAGCCTGCTCGGTAGCTTGAGTAGCTCTAGCAATAGTCCGGTCTCCACCACCCTCAGCCAATGCAGTGGAAGAAAGAATCAATGCTCCTACAAGAGCGTAAATTTGTGCGATTTTCATTTCGACACCTCATATTAAATACTGGTATTAGAGTATCAATACGAAGCTATCAATACGGTGGCACTAAGATTACATATCCGTCATCATTGATATAAATAGCCCGCTAATGAGGATCAGCAGCGGGCTTTAAAAACAAACTGCTATACTATTTCTTGTTTTTCGCTGTCTGCTTCTTCATCTTTACGGTGTGCCCAGTGATATAACGCAGGAAGTATCAGTAGGGTCAACGCAGTTGAGGACAGTATTCCGCCGATCACAACGGTAGCTAGGGGCCGCTGGACTTCCGCGCCTGTTCCAGTAGCTAGAGCCATGGGGATAAAGCCAAGGGATGCCACCAAAGCTGTCATTAATACTGGGCGCAACCGCGTCAGCGCTCCTTCATTGATCGCAGAACTCAACGAATGTCCCTCTTCTCGAAGGTTGCGGATAAAAGCAATCATCACCAGACCGTTCAGCACTGCCACACCCGACAATGCAATGAAACCAACACCCGCCGAGATCGACAGCGGGATATCACGTAGCCACAAAGCCATAACACCACCCGTCAATGCGAATGGAATCCCGGTGAATACCAGCATGCCGTCTTTGAGATTGTTAAACATCATGAACAGCAGAGTGAATACCAAGAGCAGAGCCACAGGGACAACTATCTGCAAGCGTTTGGCAGCTGATTGAAGTTGTTCAAACTGCCCACCCCAGGTAGCCCAATAACCGGCCGGAATCTCTACCTGTTGATCAATGGCGATGCTAGCCTCCTTAACGAATGAGCCGATATCCCGTCCACGTACATTCGCGCTGACAATGACCAGACGCTTACCGTTCTCACGACTGATCTGATTCGGGCCAAGTACAAGATCGAGGGTCGCCACTTCTGAAAGGGCAATAAAACCGATCTGATCGGCATTGCCATTGAGCAGCGCCGGGACTGGAATCAGCAGTGTGGACAACCCCTCAACGTCCTTACGCATGGCGTCGGATAAACGCACCACTATGTCGAAGCGGCGATCTCCCTCATACATCGTCCCGGCCTGGCGGCCACCGACAGCCACCGCAATGGTGTCTTGAACGTCTCCAACGTTCAGACCGTAACGTGCGGCTTTGTCGCGGTCTATGTTTATGGTCAGTACAGGTAGCCCCGTTGTCTGTTCGACTTTGACCTCGGAGGCGCCATCGACCCCCTGCATTGACGCGGCAATTTTCGCAGCGGTACTGTTAAGCACTGCCATGTCATCACCGAAGACCTTGACCGCCACATCACTTCGCACGCCTGAAATCAACTCGTTGAAACGTAGTTGGATAGGCTGGGAAAGCTCATAGTTGCTACCGGGCATAGCAGCCGCTGCTTTCTGGATCTCTTCTGTCAACGTCTCCCGGGACTTGCTTGGATCAGGCCATTGATCCTTCGGCTTGAGCATCACATAACTATCAGAGATGTTCGGCGGCATTGGATCGGAAGCAATCTCTGCAGTACCGGTTCGAGCAAACATCCGTTCGACTTCAGGCACTTTTTCCAGCACAAGCTTTTCCAGGCGCTGCTGCATTTCCACCGATTGCGTCAGACTTGTACCGGGTACTCGTAATGCTTGCAGTGCAAAATCGCCTTCGCTGAGACTAGGTACAAACTCACTGCCCATTCGACTGGCGACCACGCCACTCGCAGCGATGACACCTAATGCCATGGCAAATGCCAGCGATCGATGACTCATGACCCAATCCAGCGCGGGGGCATAAGCCCGTCGCGCTCCTCGCATTATCACGTTCTCTTCTTCCTTGACTTTGCCCGTCACGAACATGGCAATTGCCGCAGGAACAAAGGTTACGGACAGCAGCATCGCGCCTAGCAAGGCGATCACGACGGTGAACGCCATGGGGTGGAACATTTTCCCTTCGACACCGGTCAGGGCAAAAATAGGTAGATAAACGACCATGATGATCAACTGCCCGAAAATCAGTGGTCGACGGGCTTCCTTGGCTGCTGCAAACACTTCGTGAAAGCGCTCGGAGCGAGTGAGGAGGCGCCCGTGATGGTGCTGCGCATTGGCGAGGCGCCGTATAGCATTTTCGACAATAACCACTGCACCGTCGACGATAATACCGAAGTCCAGAGCCCCCAGGCTCATCAGGTTGGCGCTGACTTTGTTGGTGAACATGCCTGTGAAGGTAAAGAGCATGGCTAGAGGAATGACCATGGCAGTGATCAGTGCTGCGCGAATATTGCCTAGGAATAAGAACAAAATCGCGATTACTAGGATTGCACCTTCAATCAGATTCTTCTTGACCGTGGCAATAGCCTTGTCTACCAAGTTAGTACGGTCGTAAACAGTGATCGCAACCACCCCTTTGGGCAGTGAACGGTTGATTTGCTCTAGCTTGACTGCAACGGCCTGAGAGACGGTACGGCTGTTCTCGCCTATCAGCATGAACACCGTGCCGAGTACCACTTCACGACCGTTTTCGGTCGCCGCACCGGTACGCATTTCACGCCCAATATCCACGGTCGCCACATTTTTAATACGTATAGGGGTGCCATCGACGTTGGCGATCACGATATTGGCGATGTCGTCGGTGGTCGCCACTTGGCCAGGGGCACGAATCAGTAGTTGTTCGCCACTGCGCTCAATGTAGCCGGCTCCTACGTTAGCATTGTTGCTTTCCAGCGCGGTCACAATGTCTGTCAGGGTCAGCTTGTAAGCGGCCAAGCGTTTTGGATCCGGAGCAATCTGGTATTCCTTGGCGAATCCGCCAATGGTGTTAATTTCGGCGACCCCAGGAACGTTGCGCAGCTGAGGTTTAATAATCCAATCTTGGATTACCCTCAGGTCGGTCGGCGTATAGGGACTACCATCCTCTTTTACGGCGTCTTCTTGGGCCTCGACAGTCCACAGAAAAATCTCACCCAAACCGGTAGAAATCGGCCCCATGACAGCTTCCACGCCTTCGGGCAATTGTTCCTTTGCCATCTGCAATCGTTCATTGACCAATTGCCGGGCGAAGAATAGGTCGGTGCCTTCCTTGAAAATCACCGTGACTTGTGAAAGCCCCGAGCGTGAGAGTGAACGCGTCTGCTCAAGTGCCGGCAGACCTGCCATGGCGGTTTCAATAGGGAAAGTGATGCGCTGCTCAGTCTCCAGTGGCGAGAAACCTGCGGCACCAGTATTGATTTGCACCTGGACGTTAGTGATGTCGGGCACGGCGTCGATCGGCAGCTTCTGGTAGCTAGCAATGCCGAGTCCGGCCATGAGGAGAACCGCGAGCAGGACGATTATGCGTTGCTCGATGGCAAATTGGATTAGGCGTTCGAACATGAGAACCTTCTCGTGGAAGTGGCGGATCAGTGGGCGTGTTCAGCCGAGGCTTTACCCAGTTCTGATTTCAGAATGAAGCTGCCGGCAGCAGCGACTTGAGCTCCGGGCTCCAGGCCCTCTGTGATCTCAGCCAGACCTGCTGCACGACTACCTATTACTACTGCTTGCGCCTTAAACCCGTCATCAGTTCGAACGAAAACTGTTGGCCTATCCTCGACCGTCTGGATTGCTGCTTCTGGTACTGCGACTTTCGCCAGCCGGGTATCGGTATCAACCAGTACGGTTACGAACAGCCCGGGACGCCAAGCCCCTTGCGGATTCGCTATGGACACACGGACAGTGGCGGTACGAGTCTGCTCACCCAGTAAACTCCCAACGTAGGCCACGGCACCCGTAACTTCCGCATTCAACTCAGCGGCACTAACCGTGACAGACTTGCCCACCAGGACTTTGCTCAAATCCTTAGGGGAAACGCCAAAAGTCACCCAAACATGCGACAAGTCCGAGAGCGTAAAAGCATTGCTGGTTTCACTGACAACCTCACCAAGGCCCAAGTGCTTTTCGACCACAACGCCATCGAACGGTGCACGCAGCTCATACCGGTTGCCACCACTGATCACCGAGCTGCCACTAAGTACGCTGATTTTTTGTCGGGCATTGCTGACAGCGATTTCGGCCTCTTGCAGAGCCTGACGGGCTTGAAGGAAATCCTGTTCGGCAGAGATTTTGTCCTGCCATAACTGGCGTTCACGCTCGTAGGTAGTGCGCGCCAACTCTAGACGACGTTGCGCTGCGGCTTGCTCACTGCGCTGATCAGAAATTTGTTGACTGGCAATCACGGCTAGTAGCTGACCTTTTTTCACTGTTTGGCCAAGATTGACATGTACCGACTCGACGACACCAGGAACCCGGGGTACCACATGCGCAGTACGGTCTTCATCGAAACGGACTTCTCCAGGAAACGGCAATGAGAGGCTGATGCTCTGTTCCTTAGCTTCGATTAACTGAATGCCGGCAGATCTGATCTGATCGTCGCTCAGAGTCAGGTGACCTTCTTCTGCTTCCCCTTCTTCATGCCCGCCATCAACTGACTCCTTGGCCGCACCCTCGTTGCTGTGATCAGCATCGTGGCCCTGCTCTTCTTGCGTCTGTACGCCGGTGGACGCTGTTGACGTGCTACCCATCCAGAGCGAACCAACACATATGCCCACCGTGAGGGTCAGTGCGGTGACAAGGATTTGTTTTTTATCCATGGGACTCCCTACGCAGCTCAGTGGGCAGTCACGGATTACCGTGGCACTGCGATGCTGAGTAGCGGTTAAAAAAGTGTTGTATGAAATTCAAGGGGTATGAGTGAGCTTGTCGACATCACCGAAAATTCGCTCGATACGCACCCAGGCGTCTGTCGCCTCGGCAATGGCCTGGATGTACTGGCCGCGCGCGCTGATTAAGGTGCGCTGGGCATCTAGCACATCTAGGAAGTTGAATTTCCCCATTTCGAAACCACGGGTAGCGGTATCTACAGCACTTTGCGCGGCAGGCAGGATGGTTTGATTGAACGACGTGATTTCAGTGTTCGCTGTCTTCCACTGAGCTAGAGTGGTCTGAATTTCTGTGCGCAGGCGTAACTCGCTGGCATTGCGAAGGTCGCGGGCCTGATCAGTTCGGCGGGCGGCTGCCAACACATTGCCCTGATTACGATTGAATAATGGGATGGGCATCGACAGCCCTACGACATTCACGCGCTCACGCTCCCGTTCATCGTATTGGCTACCTAAACTTACGGTTAGGTCAGGAATGCGCTGGGCTTTCTCCAAGCCAAGTGAGGCTTCACGCTGGTCAATTTGCAGCTTTGCCAACCGTAACTCCGCAGTCTGACCGATGCGATTAAGGAGCAGCGAAGGTTCCGGTACAGTTGGCATTGGCTGACTTGAATCACTTACAGACGCAAACGCCGGCAAAGGCACACCCATGACTCGAGCGAGTTGTTGATAGGCATTTGCCTCCTCTCGCTCTGCCCGTTTCAGCTCTAGGCGTACCTCCGACAACTGGACTTCTGCTCGCGTACCTTCAACAGGCGATGACTTGCCACTACTGATGCGACCTTGAGCTACATTCAAGCCACGCTTTGCGAGCTCAAGTGATTGACGTGATAACAGCAACCTTTGCTGAGCCGTAGATGTGTTGTAAAACGCCTGAATGACATCGGCACGTAGAACATTACGCTTGCGCTCCAATTCAATCTCGGCTGCATCTTGCGCTCGACTTGCCACTTCGATCCTAGCGCCTCGCTTACCACCAAGCTCGATCGGCTGATTGATCATCACCGTCGTAGTGCGCGAATTACGCCGGGTATCCTCAGCCTCCCAAGACAACTCAGGATTGGGAATCAAGCTCGCCTGCTGCCGATCTCCCTGAGTGATACCAATTTCCCACTGTGCTGCCGCTAGGTCAGGGTTGTTGGCAAACGCCATTTGAAGCACTTGATCCATTGTCAGCGCCTGTGAAACCGAACCAGCGGAAAAAGCCGTGCCTGATAGTGCAAACGTGCAACTTAGGCCTATTACCAACAAGGATTTTATGGTACGCAAGGGGGTAATTAACTTTCTAAGCCAACGCAATTTTATACTTCCTTTAAAGCGAATTTTCTCAACGTGATAACTGTAGAGTTCTTCATCTATCAACAAGGTGACTGAAGAATTACAAATATGTTATCCAGCTCTACTGCTGTAGGTTTTGCTCTAATATAGGAGGTGTTAAAAAAGAAAAACTTAAGGCGGAAATATGATGAAACAAAAATTCAGCAATTATCTGCCGAAGCGCACTTGTCGAATTGGGGTATTCATATGAGCTCTCTATGGATATATAGCCTCTGGATTATTTCCCGCGACAGATTGTCGCAACCCTAGCTTTGGCGCCTCAAAACCGCAGCTTTGGCTTGACCCTAAAGCAGCTACAGGCTTTAGAGTGAAGGCTGTCATCTCGTAAGTTATTCAAACCATATGAAGATTGAAAATCCTATAAAAAGACAATACCAATCAGAAAACCACAGTATACGTTTATTACTTTTCTGACCCCCTTTAACTCTAGTCATTAAGAAGGTGAAATGTTATGCGAATCCTTGTAGTTGAGGACGAGCTCAAAACTGCCGAATACTTACATCAGGGACTGACTGAAAGTGGCTACATTGTTGATCGTGCGATAAATGGCGCGGATGGACTACATCTGGCGCGCCAACATGTTTATGATTTGGTGATACTTGACGTTAATCTTCCCGAACTTGATGGCTGGGGTGTTCTTGAACGTCTACGACAAAGCAGTAATGCCCGGGTCATGATGTTGACGGCCCGAGGGCGCCTAGCGGACAAGATACGCGGACTAGATTTGGGTGCCGATGATTATCTGGTTAAACCGTTTGAGTTTCCTGAGTTACTTGCACGGGTACGAACCCTGATGCGACGCAGTGAGCACATACCTGTCCCGCATGTACTAAAAGTAGCCGACCTGGAACTAGACCAAGGACGTCATCGTGCTTTTCGCGGTGAGCAGCGCATAGATCTGACAACCAAGGAGTTTGCGCTGTTGCACTTGCTGATGCGCCAGACTGGAGAAGTGCTTTCTCGCACCCAAATCATTTCACTGGTCTGGGATATGAATTTTGATTGCGACACTAACGTTGTCGAGGTTTCAATCCGTAGGCTGAGGGCCAAAATAGATGACCCCTTCGATAACAAGTTGATCCACACCCTTCGCGGTGTTGGTTACGTATTAGAGGCGCGAGTATGAAGCCGGTCAGCCTGTCAATGCGACTAGGTTTGACAGTAAGTATCTTGGGGGCGTTGTTGGTAGTTTTTTTGGCTGTCTTGGCCTTTTTTGCGCTGACGCATGAGCTGGATAAGTTGGCAAAAAACAGCCTGATCAATAAGATGAAGCAGGTTGAACATAGCCTCTCGCTATACGATGACACGGCCGACGTAAATTCAAAACCGCATTCGTTACTGGATCAAGTCATGGGACATGACAATCTGAATCTGACCATCTATGATCTGAAAAACCTCAGGACGCCCTTACTGAAATTTGGGCCTGGATTGTCGGATCCGCGGACTGAGTTGAAAGCTGCGACTGCTGCCGTTGACAAGGTTTCCTATTCCACCAATTCAGATGGTGAAGGTCGACACTTCCTTACCGCATCCAAGCTCATCCCATTAAAGAACGGTGTAAGCGTTCCCGTATTGCTGTCGATGGATTGTGCGAACGATGAAGCGCTGCTCAGCGCGTACCTTAGGTCGACGATTATTGCACTACCGCTTTTACTAATACTCATCGGAGCAAGTGCTTGGGCCGTAGTACAACAAGGACTTTCTCCACTGAGAGAGTTCCGGAAGGTCGCCGCCATGATCTCGGCTCAAGATCTCAACCATCGACTTTCTGTTGTTAAAATGCCTCAGGAGCTTAGTGAGTTGGCTCATGGCATCAACTTCATGCTGCACCGGCTCGACAGCGGTATTCAGCAGTTGTCGCAATTTTCAGATGACTTAGCCCATGAATTACGATCCCCGATCACCAATTTGATGGGCAAGGCCCAGGTTACCCTTTCTCGGGAGCGTCCGGCAGAAGAATACAAAGCTGTGCTGGAGTCATGCACCGAGGAGTTGGGGCGTGTCACGCGAATTGTCTCGGATATGCTCTTCTTAGCTCAGGTCAGCCATCCCGCGGCACTTGTCCCGTTCGAAACAATTACCTTAGAAGATGAAGCATTTAAGGTGGTCGATCTGTTTTCACTGTCTGCGGAAGAGAAACGTATCACCCTGAATGTTACCGGAACTGGCAAGACGATTGGCGACAGGTTAATGATACAGCGAGCAATATCCAATCTATTGTCCAACGCAATTCGCCATTGCCCTGCGGGACAATCTATTTCAATTGTTATTGAAAACTATGCCGAACAGGTATCGCTACTTGTAGGCAACCCTGGAGCAGGAATCGAACCTCAGCATCTGTTGCACTTGTTTGACCGCTTTTATCGGATTGATACAAGTCGCTCGCGTGCTGAAGGTGGCACTGGTCTTGGCTTAGCTATTGTTCGATCGATCATGAGCCTCCACCAGGGAACTGCGGATGTTCAAAGCATGCCTGGCAGCATGACCGTTTTCAGGCTGAGCTTCCCAAACCTCGACGGACAGACCACTTGGCAACAGGCTAGAAAGGTTCAAGGGTAAATTCCCGCAACAAACCTGTGCAACCCTCCCTGCACCACTGGACATGCGCCTGTGGTCAGGTTTTTTAATGTCCGCTGAGTTCTGAGTAAATCGCAGCAACCCCTACTCCGACATGAGATGTTTGCAGGATCCCGCTCTAGTGCTGCATGCCTTCGTTTTCTTCAAGCGTTGCATGAAACTGCAAGTTTTCCAGTTGAAGAGTCGTATGGCTGATATGGAATACCTCGCTCATCAGCCGAGTCACCTCAGCCAATATATCTTGCTCAGCTCGGGAGCTACGCAAGATTACAAGGTGAGCACTCATGACATTCTTGCCGCTGGTCAGGGCCCAGATATGCAGGTCATGGATATCCTCAACGCCTTCAACCGCCCTGATGCACGCTTCCACTTCAGCGATATCGATGCCATCCGGAACCCCTTGCAACAGGATGTTCATGCTTTCTTTGAGCAAAACCCAGGTTCTGGGAAGCACCCACAGGCCGATAGCTGCGGCAACGATCGAGTCAACCCAAGTGAATCCGGTAAAACGAATGATCAATGCCGCCCCTATTACGCCCATGGAGCCCAACATGTCGCTCCATACTTCTAGGTACGCGCCTTTTACGTTAAGACTTTCGGCACTGGCAGACATTAGCAACCGCATTGAAACAAGGTTCACAACTAGTCCGATCACTGCGACGATCAGCATCCCTGTCGATTGGATTTCTGTCGGGGCTTTAAACCGCTGATAAGCTTCATACAAGATGTACACCGCCACCATGAACAACAAAATCGCGTTAAAAGCAGCTGCGAGGATCTCAAATCGTGCATAGCCGAATGTCCGCTTTTTATCCGCAGCGCGTTTGGCAATTTGAATAGCTATCAATGAAATAGCCAAGGCAGTGGAATCGGTTAGCATGTGAGCCGCATCGGATAACAACGCCAAGCTGCCTGTCACAAAAGCCCCAATGACCTCCGCGATCATGAAGCTTGTCGTTAACACCAAAGCGATCCACAATTTTTTCTCGTGTCCTGCACGAGCTTGACCGTGACTATGACCAGCGCTCATATGACTCTCCATGCGGGTGAAAGGATGCGGCAACTACTCAAAAGATCGTCAGCGGGTCAATCTTCGTCAAGAAGAGATTTCGGTTTTGGAGAGAGGCATCAACTGAAAAGCGCTTATTTTGGCACGACCTGTGTTCCCCCAAGGCACCCATACTCTAGAAAATAGCAGCACTGCAAATACGCGTATTATTTGTACCAAAACTTCCCGAAACCCCACCTGTCATGATGCCTACGCGCAACATCCAAACATGGGATTATGTATGCAAGAGGGTACGACGTTACGTAAGGATATGCGCACGTTCCAGCCAACAGTAGCCGCCCCCATAATCCTTGGAACGAACCGCTATACGGGCTTCGCCGAAGCCCTCATGAAGGTCTGTCGTCTCCCCATGGATCGAATTTGTCCCTATACCTAGCGTGTAAGGCGCGATTGCGTTCGATCCGCCTAATCCACGGATCGTAGTCCTCTGGCAATGCGGCGAGATTAGCGCTAACGATCATTTGCACTGTTTCGTCACGCAGTAACCTACTGGTCAGCTCGCGGCATTCGCCACGCGTCACCACACCATAAGCGGCGTGATTGTCTTTAACGTAGAGATCGGTCATTCCTACCCGCATATGGCCATATTTGTGTACGTCATCCGGGTAGATGTCCTCTAGGCTGAGATATCCCATACCAACTCCGGGCTAAGAATGTAATCGCTGAATAACACTGCCTGTACGCTCCGCAATGTTCAAAGGTGCCACCGATAGCGTGCACCATCATTGAAGTCGTCCCTTCGCGCCAGCGCCTACAAAAACCAGCTAACAACAAGCGACTTAGTGTGCGCATGATAGCCTCAACTCAGTTATCACCGTTCCGAGAATTCGCTTTGAACACACCTGACGCACTTGCCGATTTCAACACACTTATCAACGCACCGAAATTTTCCGACGACCCCGTTGGGAACCGCCAGAAGAAGCGGTGGCAGCTCATTGCTGGCGACATTTTCAAAGCACTTCCATCGAAGCCCTGCTGGAGGCGAGAGGAAAAGCTGAAGGCTACATCCATGGCTTGGTGGACGCCGGGCATATTTCAACAACCGATACCGACCGCGACTATCTAATCCTGTGCGCGATTCGTAGGCGCCGTGGTTTTTTTGCAACAGCTGCTGAACGAGCTCGGTTACTGAGCTAAGGCGAGCGTTACAGGACAGATGCCGCTTGAAGCGCTCCGCATGGTGGACTCGGAGCGCAGCAGACTAAAACCGTAAGAGGCCTAGCAAGCGAAAGTTCAGAGGTTTGAGGGAGCTCGAGCAATGAGTTTGTCCTGAATCGACAGCCACTCCTCCATTGAAATGAACACCGCAGTCCTGCGTTCTCCATCAACGAAAACTGGTTTGCGAGTCGTGATCACCTGGTCGAGCAACTCGTCAAAATGGGCTATTGCCCTAACGACTGACCATCGTTCATCTGGCATATGACACGGCCCTACCAGGTTATCAAATGATGGCTTTCATACTACCGATTAGGATCTATCGGCGGACTGGAGAAGCTTCAAAAAGCTAGCTCTGCCCAGGTCTCGCCTGAAGCTAGTGATGACGTAATTACCATCTTGAGTCTCGAGCAACCAAAACCGGCCCTCTTTTCTCGCTGACTGAATTTTACCTGTGAGAAGAATGGAACCATCCACCCTGTGGTATGCATCGTCACGCTTCGAATGGTCGAAGGACACCCCGACGCATGTGTCATCTGCAATAAAAGCGTCGCTGATGAATGCCGTGACAGGCACCGTGTATTTGCGAAAGCTTGCTCGCACCAAACGGTGCAGCTGAAATTCGCTGACATCTTTACTATGAAATTCCAGCTCAATTACTTCAGGCATCCAACCCAAGCTCCAAAACGACTCTGTTTAAATTGTCGGAGAGCATCGCTTACCCTGCCTTCATCGAAAAGGCAGTCGCCACGCTGGCCTCTTTTCTCAGGCCCGATCCCCAGAGAAGGTAGACCGTACTTTTGGTTTCAAACATGCACCCCTGGCTAAAAGACACGCCAAAATTGCTGCGCACCCACATCCGAGGCTGAAAGCGGCCTCTACTGTCTAGGACGACTTCGTGAGCGTATAGAGTTGCCGGGAGTAAACCGAGCTTCGCCAGTTTTTCCCTTTCCTCAGGCGTCACAGTGAGATCGATCAAAATCCACTGTTTGACCACACAGAAGGCTTTGCCAGGGAAAGACTTTGCTGCCAAAGAGATCAGTCCTTCTTCAGAGTCCTGCCAGCCAGGCGATTCCTCTCCGGTTCCGTATAGTAACTGCGAGATTTCATTCAAAGTGACCATTCAAAAACCTTAGATTCACACTAAATATCAACCGTTCGAGCAAGCTCACACCCGCTAATTTTGATCTATCAACTCGGAGCCCAATGAAGGACACTGACGAGATCTATTTACCCTCAAACCACCACCAAGCACTCAGGATCGAAGCCTGTGCTTTGACCTGGGTAACCCCGCGGATTGGAAACAACTCGGCACCCATTCCTGAAAAAGTCTGCTGCAAAATGCGTGTGCCCATGTATCCAAAGATCAGCCTTGCTAAGTAACTCTGACCAATCGTTCGCATAGGCTGCAGCCAGATGTCCGGGATGATCGTCACCCAGATGATCCAACACTGGTGCATGGTGTGTGACCACCACGGTTTTACCGTCGAAGGGTTTATCGAGTTCCTGGGCTAACCAGCGGCGAGCCCTCATTGATTTAGCGACCAAATCGTCTGGACGTAAGCGCCTGTAATCCAAGTCGGCTCGAATCACCAAGAAATCGTTCATCGAATCCCAAGCAACGCGCTTTGCCGCAACCACATCACCCGTAGACGAATAATCCGTCCAGGCAGTTGTGACCAAAAAGCGTGTGCCATCGAGAATGAGCATCTCGTTTTCGAGTACATGCACATGGGGCAATGCAGCGTTTTTCATCTTTCGCAGTGTGTGACCTATGTGCCCACCGTAATACTCGTGATTGCCACACACATAGATAACAGGGCACTGGAATGTGTCGTTCGCCCATGAGACTCCACGCGATTTGATATCAATATCGCCAGCGAGAATCACTACGTCCGCATCGCTGGTAGGAGGTTCGAATCGCGAGAATTCGTTATGCAAATCTGAATAAATTTGCAGCTTCATAGCATTTTTCTCTTTATGTAGCGGTAGTAGCTAACGAGCCCGCTCGCAGTTCCATGCCAGCCTAGTGCGACCGCTGATGCGCCGTAAAAAGATTAAGTGGCATCATCCAGAGTCACAGCCATGTGTCCTCCTGATCATGGAACTTCATTGCCTTGCGCTCGTGTAGATCCGGCCTACATCCGTTACGAACTCGTAGACCGGATTCCTTTCGGTACCGGCCTGAATCCGAATATCGGATAGGGGCTCCATGGTGTATGAGCCCTGATTATTCGTTGCAGGCGGCTGGATAAGATGGATTTTGCTCACGCTCAGGAAATTACCAACCTCTGCTGCGCGCATCATTTGGATGGTGCTCACATCCGTGACGAGATGCGCAACCGGGCCTATGCATCCATCCTCCCATCCCATGCCTTCGATCAGAAATGAGTATTCACAACGACTGATGTCCACTGATCTCCAGAGCATCCGAACACTCTCCGGCGCTTTAAATTGCCCCTGCAGCTCACTGTTATAAGTTACAAACACGGTAAAAAACCCAGTCCTTGCCCTGCCAAACCTTTGATCGGCTTAGCTCAAGGCGATCCTCTAGATAAACGCTGCTAATACATTTGGCAGCCAGATAGGGAAGCTGCTGAAGCATCCCCAATTTGCGGGTCAGCGCGCCGCCCATTGAATGGACATGATAAGGAGGCAGCCCACCAATAACAACAGATGATATTTGGTAGGCCTACACGACTGTGGCTCTATTCTTCCTTTTGAGATACTGAACATGAAGGAAGAGCTAGCCATCACCCTACGCACCATTCGGAAACTGAAAGGATTAGGTTATGAAGCCCTAGCAGGGACTATCAGCCAGAGCAACCTAAGCTTGCTGGAACAAGGGAAAATCCAGGCTACGCTACCGACCCTTGTAAAAGTGGCCGAGACGCTCGG
>Ga0256410_1000294_pt1 | contig 55450 bp, 54 predicted proteins | sample PhyWR1_FD_185983 | JGI IMG/M metagenome (GOLD analysis project Ga0256410, IMG submission 185983) | Leaf surface microbial communities from wheat plants in UC Gill Tract Community Farm, Albany, California, United States - DLSL W.R1 | ecosystem: Host-associated > Plants > Phyllosphere >... | reverse complement strand
GGTTGAGTGGCCGGATGACCGTGGAATCAGTGGTCGGATACGCGTGGAATGGGTGGCCGGATCACCGTGGAATCGGTGGTCAGATGCTTATGGAATGGGTGGCCAGATGACCGTGGAATCCGCAAGTTTGTCGAAGCGCGAGACGATCCGGCGATTTTCTTTCAGCCAGCCAAACATCCGTTCGATGATGTTGCGCTGCCGGTACTTGGGCCGATCAAACAGTCTGGGTAATCCAGGCTTGGGTTTGCGCTTCATTGAGCGCAGCGGGATGACGGGCTGAATTCGATATTGATCGCAGTAGCGGCGTAGCGCTTCGGCGTCGTAGCCCTTGTCGGCAAGCAGCCATTTACAGCGTTTGCGCGGGCGGCCACGTTGGCTTGATGGAATGCTGACTTCGTCCAGCAGTGGCTGGGCGTAGCTGATGTCACTGGCTTGACCGCCAGAGAGAAGAAAGCGCAACGGTGTCCCGTTGGCGTCGCAGAGCATGTGGATTTTGGTTGTAAGGCCGCCGCGGCTGCGGCCTAGAGCGTGATCGGCAGGCTCGTCAGGCCCCCTTTTTTCCCGGCGCCAGATGAGGCTCGGGTTGCGCGTACTGCGGTTGAGTCGATCATCCAGGTTTGCAGATCGATCGAGCCCTGCTCATTCAATTTCAGGTGCAGACGTTTGAGCATCTGATCGAACGTCCCCTGATTTCGCCAGCCCCGAAACCGTTGATACACCGTTGACCATGGGCCGAAGCGCTCCGGCATATCTCGCCACGCAGCGCCCGAGCAGAGCACCCAGAGCACGCCATCAAGCATCAGTCGGTCGCTCAAGCGAGGCCGCCCCCGACCGTGGGTTTCGATGAAGAGATCGGAGACCACATCCCAGGCCTCGTCCGAGAGTTCGTAACGCTTTGCCATCACAGAATTCCTTTCCGTCGATGGCGGGGGACTCTACAAAATCTCAGCGCTCAAGGGGCGGGAATTGGATTTCTCGGGATTTCGTACAGAGCCTAAGACTTCAGTAAACGATCGCTTACCTTTCTCCCAAACTGCGCCCGACGGCGCTTTGCGGATGCTGGGTAAAAACTCCTGGATGAAGTTATAGTAGGCAATGCTATACCAAAACTCACTCCTATCTGCTTTGGAAAAGTGCTTCCTAGCATTCAGGATAGAAGCCATTATTTTAGTGAAATGTGCATGTTGCCGAAGCTTAGCTGTGGCTTGAGGGTGTTTCTGGCCTAAGGCCAGGGCCTTTAATACCTCGGGTGTGACTGTCGGGCGCTCATGTTCCTTGGCCCCATAGTGAGATTCGCAAACCACGAGAATGCGTAGACCATGAATGCCGCGCTCGTAGTGGGGGCCGACCCATGGTGCAAAACGGACCGTACTTTTGCTCATTGCCACCCTTAGTTTTTTTGCTCAGACCAACACTTTGGCCAAAACGTAATCACACCATTATTTTTCAATACTAGCAACCGGGTTTCGAAACGGGTAATAAACGCTGGTAGGCTGCGGTCATTTCAAACGAGGTTGGAGTTATTGCACCTGCCTGCTTACAACTGCCCCCTCGCGATCAGCACAGACTCAAGGAAGCCAATACTACAGAAAATAATCAGACTGGGTGAGTGGCACACAGTAACTGGGTCAACTCAGTGCCTGAACACAGGTCGAGGACAGGCGCCACTGCAGTGCTTTGCCCGGCAGCCTCGTTCCCAATCCTGTAGGACGGACGACCGAGATCATCGGCCGTCCGCTAAAATGGCAGAAACTCTGCAGATGTTTGACGGTTAAGCTTCCGTGATCAGAACTCAGGCATCAGTGTACTGCTCGCGATAGGAGAAAAGTCGCTTTTTCCCTTTCACTCGTCGAAATAGCTGATTACTTGTCGGATGGTCTTTTGACTCATAGCGGCACATTGCCAGACCACACAATGCAGGCATTCTCGCGGCCAGCGATCGCCCCAGCTGTCGCAGTCTTGCAGAGCAATCAAGAACAGCACCTGCTGGTAACGAAAAACCGTAGAAGCTTCCGAACACTGCTATTTTTGTAGCCTCAGGAAATGCATGAGCGACGCACCGAGCAATATTCCCCTTTTGCTCGATCAGGTTTACCTCTTCTCGCGCCTGCTTATCAACCAACTCGTAAAAAAATTCGATATCCATAGGGACCTCCAAAAACGGGACCTAGAAATTAAGCCCCTATATATTTGTTCTGTTTTTTCGATCCATCCAAATTCTCCCAGGTGGTGCAGGTCGTAATCGCTCCACCTCGAAAACCCCTATAGATCCTTACCTGAACTGTATTCGCGGAAGACGATTCAGGTATTGCCCTTATAAGCCCAGGATGTTGGCGCGGACGCCGAATTGGCCCACAGGCTGATGCAACTCCATTCGACATAAGTCCTGAGGAGACAGATGCAGAGGTATTTCGCCCGGCGTTCCTGACCAAACCGTACCTAAAGAGAAATCAAGCAGATATATTTCTATGATCCCCGCGTTTCGTTGGGTGAACCTTAGGAGATATCTATGTGTACATGTAAAAACCCTTGGATTTCCAGTGCCATTGACATGGGTCGAAAAATCCCTGATCCGCGAATCCAAGCCACCATCAGTGTCTACGACCTGCTTTGCACGTTTTGCCGCGAGAAATAGGCGATAGAACTGCGTCAACATTAAGCTGCCATGCGGTATAGACCTAATAAGTTAATACTTTAATACCCTATTATCTGAGAAAGTAGAAGCGTTAATCCCGTCTCTACGTCGTTTGCTTGCCCAAGCAGAACGCTCGCAGACCCAACTACACACTATGGAAATAATATGAGCAGAACCAAGGCCATTGAATTAAGCTTTATAGAACTCATCGCCGTAAAAGAAGGGCAGGCACTAAAGTTAAGCTCAGGAGCCGAGGGGAAGATCACCTACCAGCTAGCCCTTTCCATTGATAAGAAACAGGTTTTCATCGCACTGGTTGACAGTGGCAGTCAAGGCTACTTCAGCCGAGAGTGGATCAATGCAGATGCCATCTTCGAAATACTGAACAGCCTGGGTCAGCGTGATGAGACATTCCATAGCAAAGTGCTGTTACCCGTATTTGTAGGCCGCTCGAGCAATAATGCTCCGTTCCTTGCTGCTGCCCTACTCGCTGAGAAGTTACTGGGCAGGGATGGAAAATATGAATCAAAACTACGGGTGATCGGAGACCTCACTGACTGGAAAAAAGGGGTGCTTGCATTGAAGGGCAAGTCCGTTCGTGCTCGCCTCGATGGTAAGCCGATCGTATCAACAGCTGAGGAAAGCAATTCGGCCTCTGGGACAACCACGAAGGAAGGAAAAGCTAAGGAGGCGGAACATGCTGCTGATTCGCCAGAGTGAAGCCACCGCTCAGATCCTAGACGGTAGCATGCGCCAATGGGTCGAAAACCAGTATCAGGTCTTAAAGGGTTACGGCACTCGGTTCCAACCTGATGAACTTGGGTGGTTTGCCATTTGGGGCGAAGGCGATGATCCCTACGATAAGGGTCTATTCCTCGGCGTTCGAAGCCTTTTGGAAAATCCTTATGATCCAACTGTTTCATTTGAAGCTGTCGAAGACCACGGCCACTTTTACGAAACCGTGATCCTCCTGTCCGACCTGCTCTCGGTAGCGGTGCTAATTCCCAAGGGGCTCTCGCTTCAATCAGAAATTTGCACGCAACTTACGCAATGTAGTTTGTCTTGACCGGTCCCGCAGGCATCACCACCGAAAGCACCGGAAATGAACCGGAGCGACGGACGTAATCAACAGCCTCATGTTAGCCACCCCATCAACCTAACCTCCACGACGACTGATGACTGCCCTGACTCAGCTTTCTGAGCTGACTCAGGGATAGTCCAAACTCGTACCACGAAAAGGTGCCTTATGAGCAAACTCATCCGCTTTTCCAAGCGCGTAATCGACGCACTGCCACCGCAACCGACAGATGCCAAAGCCCGGGAGAGTGAATATTCTGATACCGAGGTTTCCGGCCTGAAATTGCTGATCAACAAACAGGGACGAAAATTCTTCTATCTGCGTTACCGACATGCCGGGCGCCAGCGAAGCATGAAGCTGGGAAATTATGGTGAGTTGGACGTCGCCGAAGCCCGCCTGCTTGCCCTGAAACACCGGGCTCAGCTGTCGAATGGCGTCGATCCACAAGCAGTCGTGACGGCGTCAGGTCTGACGTTTCGCCGCTTCATTGATGACCACTACCTGCCGCATGCCTACGCCAGCAAACGCAGTGCGAACAGCGATGACTCCAAGTTTAAGACTCACTTATTTAAAGTGTTTGGCGCACGACTTTTAGCGTCCATCACCCGACAGGAAATTCAACGCTACCATGACGAATTCATCAGTCGGCGAGCTCCCGCCACGGCCAATCGACATCTTGCCCTGCTGAAACGGTGTTTCAACCTGGCCATCCTCTGGGGCTACATGGACAGTAACCCGGCGACCGGCATTCGTATGCATACGGAGAACAACCAGTCTCAACGCTTCTTGAGTATTGATGAGGCTAAACGTCTATGGGTTGCACTGGACACTGAGCAGAACCCAATTGCCGCCAAAGCCATCAAGCTGATGTTGGTGACCGGCGTTAGACGTGAAGAAGCACTGCAGGCGAAATGGGCGGATATTGACTATGACAGGCAGCTTTGGCATTTGCCCATGACTAAAAGTGGTCGTCAGCGCTTCGTGATGCTCAGCGAGACGGCGCTTGCGGTTTTGAATGAGCCTCCAAACCGGGGCGGGAGCCATTATCTCTTCCCTGGGAGTAAGCCAGGGAAACCGCTGAATAACGCCCGAAAGTGCTTCCAGCGAGCACTCAAAGCGGCGGGGCTGACTCATCTTCGGATTCATGACTTACGTCACACCTTTGCCTCCCTGGCAATCAATAACGGTGCAACGCTGTATGAGGTTCAGCATTTGTTAGGGCATGCCAGTAATACGACGACTCAACGATACGCTCACTTGGCCTCTGACAACCTGCGCAAGGCATCGGCACGGGTTGGCGCGCTTGTTGTGCCTACTGACTGAACGATTGAACTGCATCACCCCATACGGCTCCAGGACATCCCTCTTCTTGAGGGAGCGCGCTAGCCAATTAATGAAATAATAAAGTAGTGTGACAACCGAGAAAAATAATTGACCGGCACGTGTTGCGACAACTTACAAACCCAGCCACCGACGGGTTTTTTTTGGCCCATCTGTACGGTCCAACTCGACCGTCAGCGTAGCCCCCATGAGCTGCGCACTGTCGGCGTTTCAGTCGTCATCCGACGCCACCTCTACGAAGCGCTCCTGATCCTCAGACCATTCAATGTCATGGTCTGTCAGCCACTCCGTCCGCAGGTGATAGTGAGGGGTTTTCCCAACTGTATTGCGACCCGCCTCGGCCCGAACAAGCAACCCATCATCTTTAAATCGCTTGCCGATAACCTCCATTTCCTCCGCCCCCGAAAAGACCTTCTCAAGGAGTTCTTTGGTGATCATCAGTGTGGGCATATCGCCGCTACGATCCTGGTGACGATAGAGCGGTAAGCCCAGCCGCGGTGAACCTTCAGGTATCTCTTTCTGACGAATTAACGCCGCAGACAACCGTTCCAGGTGATGCCAACGTGTCTTGATCCAAAGTTCAACACAGACGGCCACGCCATTGAATAACGTGTCTTCGCCGACAACCTCTTCGCTGAACACCTTGTTTCGCAGGGCGATCCTGCCCGCCAACACCGCTAAAGCAAACCGAGTTAAAACTCGGCCCGGTCCATCATTGCTCACGTAGCGCGGGCAACCATCGACAAGCTGTTGCCTTATCTCGTCAAGTTCCGCTTTCCAGCTTTGACCGTCCATCTCAGACAAAATGGCCTTGATGAAGGCTGGCGCCACAGTACCGTACTGATGCGGGATGCCCGCAGAGACGGCTTTTTTCAGCTCTTCAGGCAGAAAGGCGTACTCTTCTGCGTCTTGACCTTCAAAGCTTATAGCCCCACCACCAATATTGATGTCCACACCGCGATCCAACACCCCCTGTGGCGCGTTACGGCTCACCAGCAAGCCAATCGGAACTTCACCTGTCGTCATAGAGAACAAGACCTTCGGCGGCGACTCTTGGACATTGCCATTATTGCTTAGCCGAGTACGACTGTTGCCATTACCGGTCACGTAAATGAACTTGTCGAGTACACCGAAATTGTTACTGCCGATTTCATCGATCAGCATGGGGCCTATCGACGTTGCCTGTCCCTTGGCTTGAAGTGCCAGTTCGGTCGAGCCGAAGGTCTCAATAATTGACTTGCCATTCCGACCTGCACTGGCATGCCCAGGCGCCGTCGTATTTCCGAATAGACTGGCCACCGTCGATAGCAATAATGTTTTGCCGCGGCCCGCCCCGCCGAAAAAGTTGAACGTACAAGAAGAAACGCCAGGTACCAGATCGAGCATGGTTGACGCTAAACCAATCTGTACCGCTCCAGTAAGAATATGGTTATTGCTGACTGGGCTGAGCACCTCTTGATTCCAGCGCTCAAGCGTGCCGGATTGCGCAAGCCTCGGTGCGGCGATGTCAATATAATATTGCTTGGCGTCGGCACCAGGGGCGAGTAACAATTCCTGGCCGCACACGCAGCCCTCAATGCTGGAATCATGACCTCGAAGCCATCCTTCTTTTTTTATCCATATCTGGCTATCGATTGTCTCAAAGGCACGCCGGAGCAGCTCTTTTACCAGATCCCCTAACCCTTTACGATCAACCACACAGGGCACCATTGTCACCACCCACTCCGTCAGCTTCTTGGCGTCCTGCATGGTGCCGTTGGCAATGACTTGTGATATCACCCGGCGCCTTTTCCCAGTACGGCTCAGAATATTGATGCGTGTCGAATACTCACTGCTGTGCGGATCTTGCAGGATTTTATCGATCCAGAGAGCCGGTGCGATTTCTTCACGGCTATCCTTCCTCCGGCGGCGGATCCTCTCCAGCGAGAACTCAAAGTTTCCCAGGGTACTGAATCCATACATCGCTTCAATCAAGCCAATTTCACGCGTTTCAATCACTTGCAGGAAGTCGAATGGATGCGACTTGGGCGGCTCACCACTTACCGGCACCGACCACTGGCCGTGCGCAGGGGACTGCGGGTTGCCACCCATGTCTAGCTGTATCCTGATCTTCGCCAAGGAGTGCTTCAAGAACGCCAGCAAATTAGCGTCCTGAACATCGTGCTTAGACAACGGCACGAACAGCTCGGTACTTGTTTGAAACACCAGAAAGTGCTTCAATAATATCGATCGGATAATGCTGTAATTTGGATGAATATTCGCGATTGAGAAAATAACCGTCTTCTCATCGAACTGTAAGCTCTTGACATCCGATAGAGAGTCGCTGTCCCCCGCAATGGCCTTCGCCCCCGCCAAGAGGGCTGCATCCATAACGTCGATGGATAAAATGTCGCTTGAATGGAATCGTTTCAATGCGCTGCCTCCATCCCGAAACCAAGGGCACTGGACACATGACAGCTGGCCTTTAGTAAGTCTTCAGAAGCGAGTGAGCTGTACCGCTCACTCATGCGGATGGACGAGTGGCCGAGTAAGCCTTGGACGGTGTAGAGGGGGATCCCCTCTTTCACACATGCCGAAGCATACACATGCCGCAGGTCATGGAAACGTAACGATGGCGGAAGCCCGACTGCCTTGCAGGCTTTCTTCCAGGGTCGAACCGGCCTTGTCATGTGCGAATTGCCACGCGACGACGGAAACAGCCAACCCCATGGGCGGTCGGCCGTCATCTCTAGCCGCCGAGCCAGCAGCACCAGACAGTCATCACTGATGGGGACATGCCTGACCTTTCCGCTTTTGGTCCGCCGAAGGGTGATTTGCCGCGTCGAAAAGTTCACATCGCTCCACTGCAAGGGTAGTGCCTCGCCAATTCGCATGCCCGTCAGCAGCAGCAATTCGACGAGGGCTGCGGTACTCGGTTCTCTTTTTTGTAAGCAGCGTACTGCGTTGCCCAGACGCCCGATGAATTCACCAGTGACCTCATACAGCTTAACCGGCACCTCCCTGCGCAGCTTGATGCTGCAACTGGGGTCCTTGTCACTGAAGCCCTGGGCAACGGAGAATCGAAAAATTGACCGCAGCAAGGCCAAGTAGCGGTTGCGTGTCGCATCACTCAATGATGAGTTCAGGACAGCCATGACCGCGTGCACGTCGGTGACGTCAATGGCTCTAATGCTTTTGCTGCCCAGGATGGGTTCAACCACCCGCTCAAAGCGCTTGCGTTCCTGATTTAGCGAACGCTTGCCACTGTACTCGCCAGACTTCGCATACGCTTCGAACACCTGAGTGAGTGTTCGCGGAGCCAGATGGTAATCGGCAGTTAGTACCTCAGCGGCTTTTTTCCGCGCCTGTTTGAGTGCCAGATCTTTTGACGTTCCCAGCCTTATGCGTCGGCGACGCTTATTGGGTTCGCGAACATAATAGGTTGAGTTCCCTGTCGCAGGATAGCTGACGATAATCAGCGCTTCCACAATGGTGTCTCTGACTTCGACTTGCTTTAAAGGCTTTGAAGTAGACATTTTATCCCTTATATAAATTTTAGTTGGTTCTCATCTTCATTTTTACAATTTTCAAGTAAAGCGTTTTAGGCGCTGACATTTTAAGACCTGAATAAAGCGCAAAACGCACTATCTAGCGCTGGCAGCGCCGCCTGCCAATGATATATAGAACCTTGCTGAGGCTATATCAAAGTCAAATTCGAATTGTTAAAGAGCATTGCTTTCCTGAATTCAGGCTGCAGATCTTCCGGACCTGTTGGACCATAACCTGTATCAGCTAAATATTCATTCAGACATATACGTGCAGATATCGCAGCGGGCAGATTACAACAGCTGCCTGAGCGCTTGAGACCAATCCTATCAACCCCATTAACTTTTGCAAGAGGGGCTAATTGGCCCACCTTCACGCCGAACACTAACTTTCAGTCACGCTTGATGGAAGCGAAACGGGTTCTCTTCAGGACTTCTAGGCTGTAATCGATATTTTACCGAAACCCCCTATAACTCCTGGGCTAATCGTAGTTGGTTCATTCTCCCCAGGAGTTGTAGGCGAAAACCGGACACAAGACTCGACGCGTGATATATAAAGACTGTTACGCGCGAGGAATTAATTTAAAAACATCATAGCCAAATTTGGCTTTATGTGGTTCTAGCGCTGAAAAATTCGCCCATTGCCCGTTCTTTATGAAATCTGCTTTCCAGAACTCAAGGGAAGGCACCGAGCACTGCATGCCCCCACTGGAATCAGCATTGCTTTTTTATTCACCTGTCACGCGGTGCGCGCGGTGCGTGGAAGTGCAGGGGCCATCGGTGTCTGTGGCTGCGGTCCAGGCTCCGGTTATTCTCCGGAACGTCGGGAGGGGTTTGGCGGCGCTCTGGCCGTTTCTGACCGCAAAGTGCGGTGAGGCCTTGTAGATTGACCCAGGAAAATCACGTGCTTCCCGTTGCGGGAGGGCTCATTCAGGCAAACTGCCTAAGCTTGACAAAAATCATAGGAAGCGGCCGCTGACCAGCGAACACTGAGCGCCCATGTCCTTAGCTTTTGACCGCTGCCGCACCAGCCCGGCGTGCCGGAACCCGTAGTAAGCACCGAGCCCCACCCGGCCAACGGCCTGTGCAACCTGATCAGCTGTGGATTCTCAAAACCCTAGCTCGTGCAATCGAGTGCCCCCCGGTCAAACACGCTAGAATGATCAGTCACCTAAAGCTGTCAAAAGCCGATTCTACTCAGAGCAATTTTCCCGGAGGCATGGATGACGTACACTTTTGAATACGAAAAAGGCCGGGGCGGGTTTGCACGAGTAGATATCGTTTCGAATTCCCATGGGCAGCAGTTCGCCCAGAAAACCTATGAACCTCAGCCGCAACTGCTCAACGACGTCGGAGACGAGGAGCTGCGTCGCCGATTCGTGAGGGAGGTCCAGTATCAATCGTCTGTGAATCATCCAAACGTTGTGCGGATCGTAGAGAGCTTCCTTTCGGCGAACCCACCTGCGTTCATCATGCCGATTGCAGAATGCACCCTTAAGGACGAGATGTGGCTCGATCACACCCTTGGGGCAAACCTTAATACTGCCTTGTTTGACATTCTTTCTGGACTGGAGCACCTTCATCGCAGCGGCTATGTACACAGAGACTTAAAACCAGCAAACGTCTTAAAATTTACGGACAATGGTCAAGTAAGTTACGCCATTTCAGATTTTGGCTTAATGAGTGCTTCGCATAGTGATTCATCTACGCTGACAGGCACTAATGCAAACGGCGGCACCACTAACTATGCTGCACCCGAGCTTATTGGTAATTTCCGGAGAGCCACTCAAGCAGCCGATATATATGCCTTTGGCGCAATTTTGCATGATATCTTCGGTAATGCTGCGCAGCGTATTCCATACACTGAGCTGGATGGTCCTGGCGATCTCGGCGAGATCATCAAACGCTGTACGAAGCGCCTGCCAATGCGTCGCTACCCGAGTGTTACGGCCCTGCGCGAGGATCTGTACAAAGCTCTTCACACGTACCCCGTGGCATTTAACTCTTCCAGCGAAGAGCGCACAGTAAATCTTCTCAGAACAAACGCAACCCTGACTGACGCTCAGTGGGATGAAGTTTTCATCCAGATCGACCGAAACTTAGACAGAAGCGAATCCACTAATAATATTTTTCAAGCACTGACCATCGAGCACATTACAGCCCTTGCAGGAAATGCTCCCGAGTTATTCACTGCTTTAGGAAGCTATTTTAGCGACAACATTAATGGTCATAGTTTTAACTTCGATTATTGTGATATACTAGCAAGCAAAGCGGAAATTTTCTATAACGCCGGCGATATCACACTGAAAACCATTATCGCACTCGCGCTTCTTTATTTGGGAACCTCTCACAACAGATGGTATGTAGAGAGAAAGGCCGCCGCCATGCTTTCCAGCACAATTGACGATGCGCTAGCTGAACGTATGCGGGTAGAAATTGCCGTAACGAATTACCCATTTTCAGCCTATATCCAACACATGGAACGATCGATCAGCTTCACTAGGGAATCCCTACATCCCATTCTCAGAGTGCTTGTATGACTGTTGGGAGCTTCAACATAGAGTCTTTTTCTTTCCCTGGCCGTAATAAGCCGAACCAGGATGCCGTACTAGCTAAGCTGTACGGTAAAGGATATCTCGCACTTGGCATTGCTGATGGAATGGGCGGCAAGCCTGGTGGTAACTTTGCATCAAAAATTGCTTTACAGGCATTTGAAACAGAACTCAATAAAAATCCCGAAGCTTCAATTGAAGATATTTTTTCGAACGTGAAAAAAGCCCTCATAACTGAGAGCATATCATTTCCAGCCTTTGGCGAAATGGCAACAACCTTATCCATTTGCCTTATCAAGAAAGAGGAAGTTAGTATCGGTCACGTTGGTGATTGCCGAATCTATCAACTCAGGGGCAATGGGATTGCCACTAGAACAACTGACCAAACTGAAGTCCAAAGGTTACTTGACGATGGCATTCTTCCCAAGCATATGGCGAAAGACTACCCTAGAAGAAACATATTGCTTTCAGTAATGAATGCAACCTTAGAGTACACACTCCAAAAGAACACGTTCAGTGTTAAGCCCGGTGACAATATAATTTTGATGAGCGACGGGGCGTACAGCTTACTTTCAAAATCAGAGATCAGAGACATGTGCGTTCAGTCGGATACAACTACCGCATTCAAGTCTTCAATGCTTGAGCTAATTCGCACCCGTCCAATTAAAGACGATTACTCTGCCTTGATCTGTCGATTTAATTGACCCGCGTTTGCTAATGCAGCAAGCGCGGTGCGCACATCCGGGCTGCCTCGCGACAGTTGCCCGTGTGTGCGCCTTTCCAGATTGGAGACATCCTGGCCCCCTAGCAGCAGTGTTGGAGGCTATCTCATAGGGTAAGTCTCGCATGCCGTAGCCGCGCTTCAACGATAGGACATCGGTTTATTCATCAAAAAAATCAATCAATACTTTCACCACCAGTGTCAAAATTGCTGTTTTAGCCTACATCAGTCTGCAAACGCTACCTTCTGATTTTTGATGTACGGCCTTCATTGCGCTTCAGGTTGGCCTGAAGGCTACGCTCAATGCTTTCACATGGAAGCTGTCCAAAAGCGACTTGATGCAAAATTCATTGATGATACCCAAGAAAACCTCTTCAAAGTCTAGCGCTCATATCATTTTGACATCATAATGTTCTACTCTAGTCTCAGCTACAGATAAGGACATCCTGTGTTCATACCCAAAGCATCTCTGCCTCTCTTAGGGTCAATTTTCTTATCCTTCACTTCGCAAGCTGACGAAATGCAGTTTTTCCAAGCAGCCACTCACTACGCAAATTCGTGTATCCAACATCATGGGACCCCATATCTAACTCCCGATCAAGGAGCCAACTGGCATCAGATCGACCCGCAGGAAATGGCAAAGGCCGCTGAGCACCAAAAAAGCATAGCAGTGATTAATGGATCGATGAGCAAGGATAAAATCACTAGACAGCAAATAACCGAATATATAGATAAGAATGTCGCTGCTTGGGCAAACGCTTATGAAAAAATAGGACTTTTGAAATGTCGAGCTGATTCTAGTAGCCTTGTTCTTGGCAACACTGAAACTCTTTCGGTAAAGCAGCCTGCCTCCGAAGAAAATAGTGATCCAGCTCAGCCTGAATGGCAAACAATATATTCCCATGCAGACCTAGAGTATTACACTGACTTCTCAAAAAGCGACCCCACTGGCTTTGGCAGATTCAGGAGCAATGGAGAAACCATATTAGTCAGAGTAGAGGCCGAATGCAGCGACTCTAGTGAATCATACCGAGCCACTCAATTAGATCACCACGGCAAGGATATTAGCACGACAATTTACAAGCCGGCTGACGACAACAAGATAACCATCATCAAAAATTCAATATGCTCTGATGCATACGGAAGAAGTTATCAATAGCCAGGCACCACCAAATAAAGGCTAATAATACAAATATCAACTCTGCAGCAGCAGGTCTGGTCACAACATAGAAGTCAAATTATAAATTCTCTTACAGCTTAAACACCTGACTTCACAGCATAATTACACTCATGCAAGAGACCAGACCTCTCATTAATGAAGAATGCATCAATGAGTCTTTTTCAGATATTACTTAACTTGGTACTACCACCCACAGTGCCACGACGTCCTGAGCCGGATAAATGGAAAAGCCGAAGCGCCATCAACACCATTTATGAAGAGCTTAGTGGTTCTCAATGCATTCTGCGCCCTGGGGCGATAGTAGCCTGTGACCTTGCACTCGGAGCGATCGATCACACAGGCATTTACGTAGGCAGAAATCGAATAGTTGAACGAAATGGATGCGGGCGTATCAGAAAAGTTTCGATACAAGAATTTGTCAATGCCTCGACGCTGAGATCCGGCGTGACGCTTTATGCAGCATGTGTAGACGGAAAAATCATCGCCAGCCCTGAAATTGCAAAACGGGCCAGAAATGCGGTAGACACAGACCCCGGGTATCACCTCATCAGTAATAACTGCCATAGGCTGACGGCTTTTCTTGCCACTGGAAAGCGTCATAACATCATTACGTTTTCACAATTAGCCAGCCTGCTGCACACAAAGCACCCTGGGCTCGAATGGAAATCCGCAATTGTCAGGTAGACTCAATTTTTTTTAATGACTGATTTGTCACGCGGTGCGCGCGGTGTAAATCAACTCATCTTCTTGGTGCTCATCTTTATCACCCGGTACCCGCAGTATGAAATCCATGGCACCATCTACCCGCCTAGCTCCGGTACTCTTCCGGTACGTCTGGAGCACGTTGGTGCCATCTGGCCCGTTTCTGGCCGAAACTAACGACTCCGTATTTTAGATCAAGCGAGGAAATCCAGGCGCGTTTCCAATACGGCTGGGCTTTCACAGGTTTTGAAAATCCTCGTGTCGGCGGTTCGACTCCGTCTCTGGGCACCACCTTCAGCTTCTGGTGGTTGCAAAGTTACCCGAAGCGACAACAAGAAACCCGCCTAGTGCGGGTTTTTTGTTGTCTGTGATTTGTGCTGTGGATTCGGCAGCTATCCCACCTGCTGCCAAACCCGAACAAGGCTTTACCCGGTAGAGCGTGGCAACACCTCGGCATGCAGCCTCACCCCAAGCGCTGCCATCACTTTCATGATGGTCGCCAGGCTCGGGTTACCTTCAGCGGACAGCGCCTTGTACAACCCTTCCCGCGTCAGCCCGGTATCACGTGCCAGTTGGGCCATGCCACGCGCGCGAGCGATATCACCCAATGCAGCAGCGAGCAGCGCCGGGTCGTTTTCTTCAAGACAGGCTTCAAGGTACAAGGCCATGTCCTCTTCTGTCTTCAAATGGTCCACAGCGTCCCATTTGGTCAGTTTGATAGTTGTCATGGTGGCCTCCTAGAGGTCGCGAGCCAGCTTGATAGCAGATTTTATATCTCTGGCCTGGCTAGCTTTGTCGCCACCCGCCAGGAGGATGATCACTTCATAACCCCGCTGAACGAAATACACCCGATAGCCCGGGCCATAGTCGATCCGAAGCTCGGACACTCCCTCAGCAACCGGCTTACAGTCTCCCATCACGCCAAGCTCCACTCGACGCAACCGGACATTAATGCGAGCTTTCGCACGCGGATCCCGCAAAGCAGCGAACCACCTTCGGTACGTTTCGGATTGTATTAATGTACGCATGGGAAAAATGTAAACCGCAGTTCACACTACAGCCAATTTGTAGCTGTTTCAAACTGTTTGTCAGCACGCCATTGACCAGCATCAAATGGCCACCGCTCGCCACACCATAAGGTACTGAATGGACATCCGTATCGACTAGCAAGGACCTCCATGAGCGAAGAATCACCCCTCCTGCTCCCCGCCCCCAGCGAACCCGCCATCACTCCAGTCCGCACGCGCCGCCCACGCCAGCGCAAGCCGGAACCGGCGATCACCCGTATCAGCCAGCAACCCGCTGCACTGGAAGTTGCCACCGCCCCGAAGGGCAGCAACGAAGACAGCACCTCGGCCCACCTGCCGGCCAGCTACCCCTACCGCACCCGCCTGCGACGCCAGGACTACGAAAAGGCCAAGCACGCGCTGCAGATCGAGCTGTTGAAGGTACAAAGCTGGGTGAAGGAAACCGGCCAGCGTGTGGTGATCCTGTTCGAGGGGCGCGATGCCGCAGGCAAGGGCGGCACCATCAAGCGCTTCATGGAGCACCTCAACCCACGTGGCGCACGCATCGTCGCACTGGAGAAGCCTTCCGAGCAGGAACAGGGCCAGTGGTATTTCCAGCGCTACATCCAGCACCTGCCCACAGCAGGTGAAATGGTGTTCTTCGACCGCTCCTGGTACAACCGCGCGGGCGTCGAGAAGGTGATGGATTTCTGCACACCGCTGCAGTACCTGGAGTTCATGCGCCAGACACCGGACCTGGAGCGCATGCTGTGCAACAGCGGCATCCTGCTGTTCAAGTACTGGTTTTCGGTGAACCGCGAAGAGCAACTGCGGCGCTTCATTTCACGCCGGGACGACCCGCTCAAACACTGGAAGCTGTCGCCCATCGACATCAAGTCGCTGGACAAGTGGGAAGACTACACCGCGGCCAAGGAAGCGATGTTCTTCCACACCGACACCGCCGATGCGCCGTGGACGGTGATCAAGTCCGATGACAAGAAGCGCGCACGGATCAACTGCATCCGCCACTTCCTGCATTCACTGGACTACCCAGGCAAGGACCACAGCGTGGCCCACGCCCCGGATGCGCTGCTGGTCGGCAAGGCCGCTCGCGGCTTCGAGGAAGACGAGCTGGTCGCCCAACCAGCCTGAAGGGCCTAGAAGTTGGCCATGGCACTGCAATAATCAGCTTTGCGCCGGGCCACGTCCTCGGCCTTGTCCAGGCGCTTGAGCGTGCCGCCGCAAGCGCTATAGCCGTGCACCACCAGCTCATAGTCGGCGCCTTTTTGCGGCACGAACGAGAACATGCCCAGGCAGTTCTGCACCGTGTCATAGCCGGCCGAGCGGCCCCCATCGAGAAAATGCAGGGTAAAAGGCTTACCGGCAGGCACCAGCACTTCGCTGACTGCGTCACCCGCCTGGGCAGATACACTGGCCGGCATGCCCAAGGTTTCGCCATTGCGGTCGGCGAAGCCTTTGGTGGGTACTGCAATCACTCCGGCACCGGGGCTGTACCAGTCCACACAATCCTTCTCCGGTACCGCACGTACCATACCGTCGGCGATTACCCGCAGGCGTGCGGTGTCACCGCCAATGGGCGAGCCGTAGGGGGTATTGAAAGATTTGACTGCGGCAATGTTGCCGCAGCCGGCAAGAGCGGCGGCCAGCAGGCCGAGCATGACGGGTGCTTTCATCCGTGAATGTCCTTTGCGCGAATGCCGAATGTCCGGCAGCCTGACTCAGACCCGCCAATGCCGCTTGGGTTTCACTGCCATCTGCGATTCAATACGCACTTTTCCAGCACCACCCAAGGACTCAAGCCCCCATGGCCACCCCTACCAAGCAACAGAAACGCGCCAAGCGCGCCGCCAGCAAGGCCAAGCAGAACCGCATGGTGCGCAGCGGCCAGGCGGTCAAGCCCAGTGCCGGCGACAGCGCCAGCGTCGAGCAGGTGTTCAACAAGGCGATGGAGTCGGGCAGCTACGACGCGATGTTCGAGAAGATGAAGGAAGCCCAGGCAGGCGGCCTGGTGCCGATGATCTCGGTATTCCTGGTGGACCCGCTGCTGGCCCTGGTGCTCAAGGGGCACAAGGAAGAGCACGCTACCGACTACATCGTGCTGGTGTTCAACGCCTACCGCAAATGGCTGGACGGCGCTGACGAAGAGGCCACCATGGCCTGGCTGGAAAGCGATGAGTTCCAGGATGCCTACATCACCGCCTCCGAGTTGGTGGCCAAGCAGCAGCAACAGCAGAAGCAGTTTGGCTGACAGGGCCATTTAACCTGCAAGGGCCCTATCGCCGGCAAGCCAGCTCCCGCAGGTTCATGACAGGCCTGAGTGCAGCAACATTCCTGTGGGAGCTGGCTTGCCGGCGATAGGGCCGGTGCAGGCTACAAAAAAAGGCCGCACCCTTCACAGGGCGCGGCCTTTTCATTTCAGCCAGCGCGGATCAGTTATCCAGCGCCACCCGCCCGGCAGCTTCGCGCTTGCGGTGCACCAGCAAGCCAGCCGCTACTACACCAATGCTCAGCAACGCAGTCGCGATGATCTCCGCACGGTGATCCTCACGCAGCGCCATTACCACAAGAATGGCAACGATAAAGGCAATGGTCGCCCAGGTCAGGCCCGGGAACAGCCACATCTTGAAGGCAATCTTCTCGCCACTGGCTTCACGCTTGGCACGCATGCGCAGCTGCGAAATGGCAATCACCAGGTACACCAGCAGCGCAATGGCACCAGAACTTGCCAGCAGGAATTCGAACACCTGGGCCGGGGCCACGAAGTTGGCGAACACGCAGAGGAATGCCGCTGCAGTGGACAGCAATACCGCCACGTACGGGGTCGCCGCCTTGGTGGTGCGCTGGGCGATGGCCGGGGCGTCGCCACGCTTGCTCAGCGAGAACAGCATGCGCGAAGAGGTGTACAGCGCCGAATTCAGGCAGCTGGTCACGGCAATCAGCACGACGATGTCGACAATCAGCTTGGCATTCGGCACGCCGATACGGCTCAGCACGGTCTGGTAGGAACCGGTTTCGGCCAGGGCCGGGTCGTTCCACGGCACCAGGGCAACGACCAGGAAGATCGACACCAGGTAGAACAGGCAGATACGCCAGATGACCGAGTTGGTGGCGCGGCTGATCTGCTTGCCCGGGTCCTTCGACTCGGCGGCGGCGATGGTGACAATTTCGGTACCCATGAACGAGAACATGGTGGTCAGCATGGCTGCCAGCACTGCGCCCAGGCCGTTAGGCATGAAGCCTTGGGTGTCGAACAGGTGGCTGGCACCGCTCACCTGGCTGCTCGGCACAAAGCCGAACAGGGCCGCACAGCCCACGGCGATGAAGCCGACGATCGCCAGCACCTTGAGCAGGGCGAACCAGAACTCGAACTCACCGTAGTTCTTCACGCTGCACAGGTTGGTCAGGGTAAGCGCCAAGGTAATGATGAGGGAGAAGGCCCACAGGTCAACTGCAGGGAACCAGGCATGCAGAATGGCCGCGGCGGCGTTGGCTTCCAGCGGAATCACCAGTACCCAGAACCACCAGTACAGCCAGCCAATGGTAAAACCGGCCCAACGCCCGATGGCGCGGTCGGCATAGGTCGAGAACGAACCGGTGTCTGGCGAGGCGACGGCCATTTCACCCAGCATGCGCATGACCAGCACGACCAGCGTACCGGCAGCGGCGTAAGCCAGCAGCACGGCCGGGCCGGCAGCTGCGATGGCGTGGCCGGAGCCTACGAACAGGCCGGCACCGATGACGCCAGCGATGGACAGCATGGTCACATGCCGTTGTTTGAGCCCCTGAGCGAGGTCATTGGAATTGTTACCGCTCATTAAAACTACCTTTGTAAGGAGTGGACCACTCCGACTGCGGAAACGGAGCGCGCCAGGGGTTTATCTAGGCGTCGCTGCAATCGGCGGTTTCCTACTGGCAATAAGCGCGCCACCAGCTGAATGCATTCGTCAGAAATTTCTGCGGGCCTTTTAGGACGCGGTTTGGAGGGCTTTCGGCCAGACCTTGACCGAAAGGACGCCAAATCGTCGGATTACTGAAATACCCACTTACAAACGCACCAAAGGTGCTCCCCGGTAACACCTGTGCACCACCGCAATGCCAAAAAGTGCAACCTTGAGGTACAACCTTTTAGCCTGCCTGCGTATTCGCGGGTAACCCCGCTCACACTGGACTGGCCTGACCTAAAGGTCGGGTTTACCCCTCGAATGGGCCAAAACCGCTTCCATGAGCAGGCTAAAGCTGGCACCATCGCGCCTTTTTTCATCAAGGCTCTGGTGCTGGGCGACACCTTCGCGGACATCTGCGCGACGTTGCGCTGCAGCGATGCGACAAACTGCCCCACCAGTGCCCCGAGTCCCTGGCAACCCTGTTGGCCGCCATAATGCCGCTATGCTAGCTTGGCGCACGCCAGGAAGGCCGCCAATAGCTGGGAACGCACCCGAACACATGAGGACCGCACATGGCTCAGGCCACGCCCGCGCTGGAAATCCGCAATCTGCACAAACGCTACGGCGAGCAGGAAATTCTCAAGGGCATTTCGCTGACAGCACGCGACGGTGACGTGATCTCCATCCTGGGGTCGTCCGGCTCCGGCAAGTCCACCCTGCTGCGTTGCATCAACCTGCTCGAGAACCCGCACCAGGGCGAAATCCTGGTGGCCGGCGAAGCCCTCAAGCTCAAGGCTGCCAAAAACGGCGACCTGGTCGCCGCCGACAACCGCCAGATCAATCGCCTGCGCAGCGAAATCGGCTTTGTCTTCCAGAATTTCAACCTGTGGCCGCACATGTCGATCCTCGACAACATCATCGAGGCGCCACGCCGCGTGCTCGGCCAAAGCAAGGCCGAAGCCATCGAAGCCGCCGAAGCGCTGCTGAACAAGGTCGGCATCTACGACAAACGCCACAGCTACCCCGCCCAGCTTTCCGGTGGCCAGCAACAGCGCGCCGCCATTGCCCGTACCCTGGCCATGAAGCCCAAGGTCATCCTGTTCGACGAGCCCACTTCGGCCCTCGATCCGGAAATGGTCCAGGAAGTGCTAAACGTTATCCGCGCATTGGCCGAAGAAGGCCGTACCATGCTGTTGGTAACGCACGAGATGAGCTTTGCCCGCCATGTGTCCAGTGAAGTCGTCTTCCTGCACCAGGGCCTGGTCGAAGAGCAGGGATCGCCGCAGCAGGTCTTCGAGAACCCGACCTCGGCGCGTTGCAAGCAATTCATGTCCAGCCACCGCTAACGGAGCAATACATGCACACTTACAAGAAGTTTCTCCTGGCAGCTGCTGCCACGCTGGTGATGTCGGCAAACGCCATGGCCGCAGAAAAACTGCGCATGGGTATCGAAGCCGCCTACCCACCGTTCAACAACAAGGATGCCAGCGGTAATGTGGTTGGTTTCGACAAAGACATCGGCGACGCCCTGTGCGCCAAGATGAAAGTCGAATGCTCGGTCGTCACCTCCGACTGGGACGGCATCATCCCGGCCCTGAACGCCAAGAAGTTCGACTTCCTGGTGTCTTCGCTGTCGATCACCGACGAGCGCAAGCAGGCCGTGGACTTCACCGAGCCGTACTACTCCAACAAGCTGCAGTTCATCGCGCCGAAAAATGTCGACTTCAAGACTGACGCAGCGTCGCTGAAAGGCAAGTCCATCGGCACCCAGCGCGCCACCCTGGCCGGCACCTACCTTGAAGACAACTTCAAGGGCGTCGACGTCAAGCTGTACGACACCCAGGAAAACGCCTACCTGGACCTGGTGTCCGGCCGCATCGACGGCATCCTGGCCGACAAGTACGTGCAGTACGAGTGGCTGAAGAGCAAAGACGGCTCGAACTTCGAGTTCAAGGGCGAGCCGGTGATGGACAGCGACAAGATCGGCATTGCCGTGCGCAAAGGTGACACCAAGCTGCGCGACGAGCTGAACAAAGCCCTGGCCGAGATCAAGGCCGACGGCACGTACAAGAAAATCAACGACAAGTACTTCCCGTTCAGCATCGAATGACCCGCCCTGACCGGCGCGCCCCCGTGGCGCGCCAGTCCCTAAAATGACCTGCCCATGAATATCGACCTGCACGGATTCGGTCCGGCCATGATGGCCGGCACCCTGATGACCGTAAAACTGGCGCTTTGCGCCTTGCTGCTGGGGCTGGTGCTGGGCCTGCTCGGCGCCCTGGCCAAAACCTCACCGCTCAAGCCGCTGCAATGGCTTGGCGGCTTCTACTCGACCCTGGTTCGCGGCGTGCCCGAACTGCTGTGGGTGCTGCTCATTTATTTCGGCACCGTCGGGCTGATGAACAGCCTCGGCGAAGCCCTGAACATGCCGGGCCTGGAGCTTAGCGCCTTCGCGGCGGGTGTAATCGCCCTGGGCCTGTGCTTTGGCGCCTACGCCACCGAAGTGTTCCGTGGGGCCATCCTGGCGATCCCCAAGGGCCATCGTGAAGCTGGCCTGGCGCTGGGCTTGTCCAAGGGCCGCATCCTTTCGCGGATCATCCTGCCGCAGATGTGGCGCATCGCCCTGCCCGGCCTTGGCAACCTGTTCATGATCCTGATGAAGGACACCGCCCTGGTGTCGGTGATCGGCCTGGAAGAAATCATGCGTCACTCGCAAATTGGCGTGACCGTGACCAAGGAGCCCTTCACCTTCTACATGGTCGCGGCCTGCATCTACCTGGGCCTGACCGTCATTGCCATGACCGGCATGTACTTCATGGAAAAACGCGCCGCTCGCGGCTTTGCGAGGGCTGAATAATGAATTGGGAAGTCATCTTCAAATGGCTGCCACGCCTGGCCGAGGGTGCGGTCCTGACCCTGGAGCTGGTAGCCATTGCCGTGGTTGCCGGTTTGATCCTGGCCATCCCGCTGGGCATCGCCCGCTCCTCGCGCCACTGGTACGTGCGCGCCGTGCCGTTCAGCTACATCTTCTTCTTCCGCGGCACGCCGCTGCTGGTGCAGCTGTTTCTGGTCTACTACGGCCTGGCACAGTTCGATGCGGTGCGTTCCAGCTCGCTGTGGCCGTACCTGCGCGATCCGTTCTGGTGCACGGTGCTGACCATGACCCTGCACACCGCTGCCTACATCGCCGAGATCCTGCGTGGCGCGCTCCAGTCGATCCCCAAAGGTGAGATCGAAGCGGCGCGGGCGCTGGGCATGTCGCGTGGCAAGGCGCTGTTCTACATCATGCTGCCCCGTGCTGCGCGCATCGGCCTGCCGGCGTACAGCAACGAAGTGATCCTGATGCTCAAGGCCAGTGCGCTGGCCAGTACCGTGACCCTGCTGGAACTGACCGGCATGGCCCGTACCATCATTGCCCGCACCTACCTGCCGGTGGAAATCTTCTTTGCCGCAGGCGTGTTCTACCTGGTGATCTCGTTCTTGCTGGTGCAGGGCTTCAAGCTGCTGGAGCGCTGGCTGCGTGTAGATGCCTGCCAAGGGCGCTGAGACCTTACTGGCCCTTTCGCGGGTAAACCCGCTCCCACAGGTACATCACAGGCCTTGAAACCTGTGCTAATCCTGTGGGAGCGGGCGAGCCCGCGAAGAGGCCCTCAAACCCAACACACTTCTTCCCATGCCCAACCACCTGCACAGCCACCACCTAAGCACCCGCTTCAAGGCCCTCGACCAATTCCTGATCGAGCACCAACAGCTGTGGAAACCCCGCCCCTTCACCACCCTGCAACTGGCCTGGGAAACCACCCACCCCGAACTCGCCACCCACCTGCGCCAATGTTCCCTGGCAGACGCCGAAGCCGACAGCGCCGCTGACCGCTTGCCCGCGCCCTTCCCGCAACTGGCCGAACAAGCCCAGAAGCTCGCCGCTCTCGGCAGCCTCCCTCAGACCGACCTGCCACCCGCCGCCCACCGCCTGGACGTCGCCGTCCCCGGCCGCAAATGGCAGCAGATCGAAGCCTTCGCCAGCCACCTGGCCTTCCGCGAGCCGCCCCGCCAATGGCTGGACTGGTGCTCCGGCAAAGGCCACCTCGGCCGTCGCCTGCTGCAATCCGGCCAACAGCTGACCTGCCTGGAGTACGACGCCGAACTGGTCGCCGCCGGCCAGGCCCTGAGCGCCCACCATCACTTGCCAGCACAGCACGTACACCAGGATGTGATGGCCAGCGACAGCGCCCGGCACCTGGCCGGCGACAAAAGCGTGGTTGCCCTGCATGCCTGTGGCGACCTGCATGTACGCCTGATGCAACTGGCCAGCCAGCAAGGTTGCCGGCAACTCGCCGTAGCCCCCTGCTGCTACAACCGCATCGCGGCGCCGCAGTACCAAGCGTTATCCACAGCCGCGCAGGCATCAAGCCTGCAGCTGTCGCTGGACGACCTGGGCCTGCCCCTGAGCGAAACCGTCACAGCCGGCGCCCGCGTGCGGCGCCAGCGCGACACCTCGATGGCCCGGCGCCTGGGCTTCGACCTGCTGCAACGCCAGCAGCGCCAAAGCAGCGAATACCTGCCAACGCCGTCGCTGCCGGTAGCCTGGCTGGAAAAGCCCTTCGAGCAGTACTGCCGCGACCTGGCCGATCTCAAACAAATGCCCTTGACCGGCAACCCGGACTGGGCCGCCCTCGAGCTCGCCGGCTGGCAGCGCCTGGCCGAGGTACGCAACCTGGAGCGCGTACGCAACCTGTTCCGCCGGCCGCTGGAGTTGTGGTTGGTACTCGATCGCGCCCTGTTCCTCGAAGAACAAGGCTACGCCGTTCGCCTAGGCCTGTTTTGCGACTATCCACTGACCCCACGCAACCTGCTTATCCTCGCGGAACGCGACCGTTAGCCGCAGCACAACCTGTGGATAAGTCTGTGAACAAGCTTTTGATTACCTGTTGGATCCAAGCGCTATTTCAAGCGTTTGGCTTATTCCGGGTTGCAGCTCAAGGCCAGTAAAAACAGGCGTTTGCGCAAAGACCAGCGGCGCAGCGATCCGGCATGCCTTTCGCGCAAGTCCCAAATGCCACTTGTGCATAAACATTTCTTGTGGTTGGCGCAAGCGGCTTTTGTGGGAGCAAAAATTTCAGTGCGCCTTACCTTTGGCGATCTCGATATCGTTCATCAGCGCCTTGGCCATGTCGCACAGGTAATCGGCAGCACCCAGGAATTTATGGTCGTCTTCCATATCTCCCTCACGCACCAGGTGCTTGATGTAGCCCATCAGGATCGAGACATGCTCGTAGGCAGCATCCACAGGGACACCGGGCTCCACGCGTAGCAGATTGAGGGATGGGTTACCGGCTGCGAGGAAAGTTTCCACGCCTGCGGTGGTGATTGGTTTGGGGGTGTTGTCTGGTGGAAGGGTTTTCAATTTTTCGAACTCCTATATTCCTCAAGGAGTTGCAGCATTCATTCTTTCTCACCGGAACAAATGGCGGCAACCGTGCACGGGGTGAGAAACCGAGTGAATATAGGAAGCCTCGGCCAGACCGAAATCTGCCCGCGCACGGTCGCCATTACGCAGCCGCTAAATTCGTAGTCGGGTTCTCACACCCGGTCGCCAGAGCGACCCGAGAACGGTATCCGTGAGCCACTTCCCCGACAACAGCGACACTTCGGCGGCGCGCGTAGGATACTTCCGAAGCATCCAAACCCAGAAGCTTTTGGCCCCATGGTTCAGAATTTCCTTACGCAAATTGCCGCACTCACACGATCCCTGTGGGAGCGGGTTCACCCGCGAAGAGGCCCTATCAGGCAACACAAGGCTAATGCCCCACCGCCGTAACGGTGTATCATCCGCCCCCCAAATCATTAAAAAGTGACGTCGCGCGCTGCCCGCCAGCCCCGCGGCCTTCTGGCGTTGCGCCAGAACCGACAATGGACCAACGGACCTGACCATCGTGACCCAAGCCAAGCCCCTCGCCCTGTTGACCCTCGCCCTGGCCCTGACCGGCTGCGCCAGCGGCACCTCGCCTCACCCAACCAGCAACCTGGGCTGGAACCACCCCGGCATGCAACTGGGCGGTGACAACGGCCTGCCCCTGCGCACCGAAAGCCCCTGCCGCAAGCGCGGCTGCGACAACGACAAGCTGTTCTTCAACCCGGGCAAAAGCGAGCCAAGCGTAAACACGATCCACCGCGGCTGGTAGGAAAATTCTCCTTTTAGGCCGGTGACTTAGGTCTTTTTCGAACATTCGCAAGGAAGTGGTTTACAGGCGCCAAACGATCGTTATAATGACGCCCCATTGCCGGTATAGCTCAGATGGTAGAGCAACTGACTTGTAATCAGTAGGTCCCGGGTTCGATTCCTGGTGCCGGCACCATATCCAGCTCCATCGCGTTCCACCGAATGCCTTGGAAGCCCCTAAAACCCGCCCTTTGGCGGGTTTTTTCGTTCCAGGACCCTCCGCCGGGATCCAACAAAATACCCCATCCCCGGGGGTATTTTTAGGGTACAGCGTCTTGCCTGCATGGAGAACGTACCCTTATGCCACGCCTAGCCGTTCCTCTCAGCGACCTCAAATGCCGTACGGCGAAACCTCGCGAACGTGCCTACAAGCTATTCGACGGTGGCGGCATGTACCTCTTCGTGAAACCCAACGGCGTGAAAACGTGGCGATTGCGCTACTTCAAGCCCAGCGGCAAGGAAGGCACGCTGATCATCGGCAACTACCCCATCATCTCGCTGGCCGTCGCGAGGACCAAGCGCGATGAAGCCAAGGCCCTGTTGATCGACAACCTCGACCCGATGGAAGAGAAGAAGAAAGCGAAGGTAGCTGCCCAACGAGCCTCCCTGCTTTTCCAAACAGTCGCCCTGGAGTGGCACACCGAAATGTCCCGGCGCTGGACGGAGGGACACGCCAAGACCGTCATGAGCCGGTTACGCACCCACGTCTTCCCCCTGATCGGCCAACGCCCCATCGCTGAGCTTGATACCCATGATCTGCTTGAAGTAACTCTGCGTATCAAAGAGCGCGGCACCATGGACGTTGCCCTGCGCGTGCAGAACTATCTCTCCACGATCATGCGGGGCGCGAAGCGGGCGCGGCAGATTAACCAGAATCCGGCGCTCGATCTAGCAGGGTCGATTCATGCCCCGCGTACAGTGCACCGCCCTGCCCTCTCACTCAACCGCCTCCCCGAACTACTGAACCGGATAGACAACTACAACGGTCGTGAGCTAACCAAGCTGGCTGTACTGCTGACGCTGCACGTGTTCGTGCGTTCCAGCGAACTGCGCTTTGCGCGCTGGGATGAGTTCGACCTGCAAAGGGCGATGTGGGAAATCCCGGATACCCGTAAGCCAATCGACGGCGTGCGCAATTCCACCCGCGGCACCAAGATGAGCGGAGACATACAGATGGTGCCGCTCTCTCCCCAAGTCATCACGATCCTTGAACGGCTGCGCGGCTTGAGTCGCTTCTCCGAACTGGTGTTGCCCGGTGACCACAAGTATTGGAAGCCAATGTCGGAGAACACGGTTAACCAGGTGCTGCGCAACGTTGGCTACGACACATCCAAGGAGGTATGCGGGCATGGATTCAGGACCATGGCCTGTAGCGCCTTGCTGGAGTCAGGGCTGTGGACGGACGCGGCGATTGAGCGGCAGATGAGCCACAAGGAACGCAATCGCGTGCGCGCCGCGCATGTTCGGCTGGCTGAAAGAGAACCGCCGGATCGTGACCCGCTTCGACAAGCTCGCAAAAAGTTATGCCGCCATGGTCTCACTGGCTTGCTCCATGCGGTGTTTGCGACATCTCTTTTCGTACAGAGCCTAAGAATAGGGAACCGCCCCAGCTATGCGTTTCGGCAAGAGATCAATCGAGCACAATCCTAGCCTCAAAAGGGGTGACGTAGCTCTTTGCCATCACACCTCCTTTCCATAGATGGCTGTATACCCTACAGAATTTCGGCTTCCGAAGGGTGCTGATTGGGTTTCTCGTGCTCAGTGGCCAGCTTTGTGATGCTCACAAAGGCTGTAGCTGGCTTTAGGGTTAGGTAATCCGCAGCACGGGGGTCCACGTGGTAGGTGCAAAATACTGCTTGATTACGGTTTTTTGCCGTATTAAAGTAGCTCAAATCCTTCCATCCCATACATTTTTTAACCAAAGAGAGAAGCAAGCATGAAACCAGCAGATCGCCTAAACATTGCAAACCATTCTGAAAGGCATATTCATCGTACTCAAAAGTCTTTAGAGCATAGAATTCTTCTAAAGCCCTTAGTAGCAATATGCAGGCCATACACATGCCAGAAGACTTAGTGCATTATTTGCATTTATTTAACTTCTAGGAGAAACAAAATGTCTGGCAAAACTAAGCTGACCGTCCAATTACCGGACGAATCCATCAGCAATATAGAAGAATTAGCAAAATTGTTGAGCATTTCCCGTACTGACGCGATCCGTCGCGCTTTGAAAACCGAACTTTTCCTTCTGAAAGAAAAATCAGCTGGAAAGAAAATACTTCTAAGGGACGAGAAGAACGACTCGACCATGGAGGTTGTCATGCTATGAACATAAGGAATCGAAAAAAATGCAAAGCAGTTATGATGGCCATGTTGACCTCACCATTGAGGAAGGGGATGCCGCGTCAGACCAACTAGTCGATCATATCAGCCTGAAGGTTTACCCGGAGGTTCGGGTTCAACCCACAGATAACTCTATCGACCTGAGCACTGATAAAGAGACGGTGGCGCGAGAGGTAAAAAACCCAGAGCTTCGACCTTACGATTCTCGCCCTCATGAGGATAAAGCACGACGGAACATTGCTTACTTCCTTGTCAGTATTCTGGCGGTAGTCATCGTCGGTGAGATGTTGATGTTTGCGCTCATCGACTCAAAAAATCTGAGTGAGTTGAAAGATTTTTTTAGCATTATTATGGGGCCGTTGGTCGCTTTAGTTTCCGCCGCGACTGGTTTTTATTTTGCGGGGAAAAAATAGTAATACCTGCGACTGAGGTTCAGGGACGAACGCTTTCAAGGTCAGCTGCGATGCCATGTCAGGCTTGCATCGCAGCTGACTTTTTCTTTTCATCTGACATGCACTGTTTCCTCAAGAAATTATTTGATAATTTTGCTCGAGCAGTAGAGCAACGCTCGGCGCAGCTCTATGAGCTTGACACGAATTCGCTCATCGCTGACTGATTGAAGGATTTGATTGATCACAGTAACTTTTTGACAATCGCTAGATAAATATTTTGTAAAAAATAAAACGAAATCCTCTAACTCAAATACTGATTCGATTCCACTAAACGCCAAAACTAGCTGATTTATTTATAGCGATCCTTTGAGGTACGCTCAAAAATCCACCAAGTTTCAGCCCCGCGAATCTCCTGCCCTCACAGCTAGAAACCGTTCGTCTGGTGCCGCACCATACGCAGTATCAAAAAAGGCTCACCGAAAGGTGGGCCTTTTTTGTTTTCGGCTTTCGCTGCGCTGCTCCCACCCTGTCTCCGCTGTCAAACCACCCCATGCATGAAGAACTCGACCGGTACGCTGAAAAACTCAGCAAAGCCCTTTATCTGGGCAACCGTCATCTTCCGCTTGTTGTTCAGAATCTCCGAAACCGCGCTCTGGGTCGCTATCGCCGACAGGTCCTTCTGCTTCACCCCCCTGTCCGACAGCAGAAAGGCCAACGCTTCGGCCTGGCTCGCGAACGGCACCAATACGGACTCACTCTCATACTCGTAGACGCGGTCAGCTACCATCTCCGCAAAGCGTGCCGCAGCGTGGCCTTCACTGTCCGCATGGGAGTAAAGCTCGTCGATCAATGCCATGCGTGCCTGAAGCTCGGCATCGTCCTTGATGGGATCATGGCAGGCGGCCAGAAGCTGGGCCATGGTTGCCATCTGAGTGTTCAGGCCATCGAGCATGGGTGAAATATTAGCGATGACCGCATCTAGTCCATTGGCTTCGATTTTATCCCGCTTCATGTTGTAACCTGTCGAATTGAAATATCGCGCTGCCCAGGTTGCTACCTGATATCGCTTCGGCACCATTTGTCGTACTCGGCGTGCGACAAAATAGCCTTGATGTACAGAGTGCCCGTTCGCGCATTGAGACACGCGATGTGGCGGCATTCGTTTTTCTTGACCCGCATTGTGTTGTCGCGGCGCCCCAACATAAGGTGGAAATTGTCTGTGATCCAGATATCTGTCAAATAGATATCTGGATGCGCGATGACTTCGCAACCGCCAATGGATTGATGTCGGTCAACCGAGGGGCTGGGCCAGGGGTTTACGTTCAGGCCAAGTAGCCCTGAGGGAGGATGAGCATGGCCAAGAGATTTCCCACAAACCCTCGCCACCCCGAGCGTATCTGCTGGGGTTGCGACCTGTACTGCCCGGCCAAGGCGCTAGCCTGTGGCAATGGCGCAGACCGGACCATGCATCCGGTGGAGCTGTTTGGCGAAGATTGGGATAGCTTCGAGGGCCATTTGGAGAAGCCAGCTGATGCAGGGCACGCGGCAGAGCCCACCTGAGAAAGGGCCGCTTGGGAGCGGGCATACCCCGAAACCGACACCGTGGTGGATGGCACGGGCTTCGCCCATGTTCGCGGGCGAGCCCGCTCCCACAGTGATCGCGCTCGCTTTCAGATGTTTTGCAATTCAGTTGCCCCGACAGATACTGCATAGACCTGAAGTCTGCGCGGTACCTGTGGGAGCGGGCGTGCCCGCGAAGAGTCCAACGCGGTGCATGGCACCGGCTTCGCCGGTGTTCGCGGCTAAAGCCGCTCCCACAGTGATCGCGCTAGCGCTTAGGTGTTATGCAAGACAGTTGCTCCCACAGGGACCGCGCGCAGACCTGTGGGAACGATTGGTCAGAACGCGGTACTTACCGTCAACGACAGGTTACGCGGGTCACCGTAGATGGCCCCGGCATAGAACCCGTATTGGGTGTAGTAGTGCTTGTCGAACAGGTTGTTGGCGTTGAGGCTGACGCTGGTTTCATCGGTCAGCTGGTACTTGGCCATGGCATTCCAGATGGCATAACCGGACCAGTTCACATCAGTGGCACCATTGCTCACACCATTGGTGGGCTGGCCAGCCGGGCTGGAAATGGCGCGGATGTTGGTTTGCGCGGTCACGCCGGCACCCAGGGTCAGGCGGTCGAGCGGGCCGCTGAGGCGGTATGTGGTCGAGGCCTTGAACAGGTGCGACGGGTCGCTGCGGCCATCGCTGTCGACGCGACGGAAGTGCAGGTAGGTGTAGCCGGCATACACGTTCCAGTTGGGCGTCAGCGCGCCTGCCACTTCCAGGTCGATACCGTCGGTTTCCACGCCAGAGCCCGCCTTGTAGGCGCTGGCCCCGGTCGGTGTGGTCAGGTCGCCGTCGAGCACGGCTTTGTTTTCCTGCTTGGTGCGGAAGTACGCCGCCGAGGCGTTCAGGCGGCCATCGAACCACTCACCCTTGATACCTGTTTCGTAGCTTTGCCCACGAATCGGCTCGACCTTGCTGCCGCTGCTGGTTTCAGAGGTTTGCGGGGTGAAGATATCGGTGTAGCTGGCATACAACGAGTAATTGTCGTTGAGGTCATACACCGCGCCCAGGTAGGGGGTGACAATGCCGTTTTCTTCCTGGCTGCTGCGCTCGCCGGCCACGCTGCGGGTCACCGAGGAATAGTTGCTGGTGCGCACGCCAACGATTACCGATAGCGGGTCGGTGATGCTCAGGCGGGTGGCGGCGTACATGCCCTGCAGGCGGGTGGTGGTCTTGCTGTGAAGGCCGGTGCGCGAGGCGATGAGGTCGTAGTCGTCATCCACGCCATTGTGCCAGTCCGTGACCGGGAAGCCGTTATTGGCGCGGAACTGGCAACCCAGTGCAGGCGCGCTGGCCATGCCATCGCCGACCATGGTGCAGGTGTACTGGGGCGACCAGCCGACGGTGCGGCTGTCGTTGTAGCCGACCATGGCCTGGTGGGTGCGGCCAAACAGCTGGAAGGGGCCGGAGAGGTCGATCTGCGCCGACTGCTGGGTGGTGTCGCTGGAGCTGTGCAAACCGTTCAGCACCGCGCCGCTGCCGTCCTGGTCCCAATAGCCGCCGAAGCTGCCGCGCCCAGCCGAGTTCACCTTGGCAAGGCCCCGGTGGTTCAAGGCTTCGGTAGTCGCCTGGGCTGCTTTCAGGTCCAGTGTCCAGTCGTTGTCGAAGCGGTGCTCCAGAGAGCCGAACGCGGTACGGGTGGTGTACTCGCCAAAGCTCCAGCTGGGCACCACGTTGGTGCTGCGCGGCAAATCGGTCTTGCTACCGTCGCGGTACCAGATGGGGATATTCGCACCCCAGCCGCCGCCGACAACCTTGTTGTACTCATACTGGTAACCGGCGCCCAGGGTGGTGGCGTCGTCCAGGTCGAACTCGAAATTGGCCAACGCGGCGCGGGAGCGCTCGGACTGGTTGTCGCGGAACGAGTTGGCGTCCTGCTGGGTCATCACGAAGCGCGAGCGCAGGCGGCCATCCGCGGACAGGGGCAGATTCAGGTCCGCACCCAGGCGACGCTTGTCCCAGCTGCCGTACGTGGCGTAGGCGCTGCCGCCGAATGTCTTGGTCGGTGCCTTGCGGATCAGGTTGACGGTGGCCGAGGGGTCGCCGGTGCCGCCCAGCAGCCCGTTGGCGCCGCGCACGATGTCGATGCGTTCGTACAGGTCCATATTCAGTGCGTTGCCACTGCCGCTGAAGTCCGAACCGCCCTGGGTCTGCAGGCCGTCGACCTTCCAGTTGCTGATCGAGTAGCCCCGGGCACGGTAGTCGGTACGCCCACCCACCTCGGACTTGTTGGCCGTTACGCCTGGCGTGGTTTCCAGCGCCTGCTCGATGGTGTGGATGTCGCGGTCATCCATCTGCTGGCGGGTAATGGTGGTGACCGATTGCGGCGTCTGGCGTGGCGTCAGCGCCAGGCCGGTGGAGCTACGGGTGCTCTCGACCGTGTAGCCTAGCTGGCCAGCATCGTCGGCCGGCAGCAGAGCGCTGTCTTCGATCTGCGTGGCGTCCAGCTCCAGAGGTTTGCCATCGGCAGCCATGGCCCCGCCACTGATGGCGACGGCAACGAAGAACGCCAACGGCTTGAGGCGATTGCCACTTTGGCTGATGGGGGTGAACACTTTCGGGATGCGCTTGGGATTCATTTGGGAAGGCTTCGTATTTGCAGATGATTTTTTGTTAGGATTCTAGGGATCGGCCCTCCCGGCTCCAGACCCGACATGTACGGGGATGTAATTGAACGTAACGAGCGCCACCGGCCCTCACCGAACAGGTGTTTTTCCGCATGAGCACGACCTTGCTGGTTGTCGACGATGACGACGAAATCCGCGAACTTCTTTGTGATTACCTGACCGATGCCGGCTACAACGTGCTAGCCGCAGCAGACGGTGAACAGATGCGCGAACAGCTGGCCCGGCACAAGGTGGACCTGGTGGTGCTCGACCTGATGCTGCCCGGTGAAGATGGCCTTAGCCTGTGCCGCCAGTTGCAAGCGACGCCGGGGTTGGCAGTAATCATGCTGTCGGCCAAGGGCAGCACGCTGGACCGCATCATCGGCCTGGAAGTGGGTGCCGACGACTACCTGGCCAAACCTTTCGAGCCGCGCGAGTTGATCGCCCGGATCAAGGCCGTGCTGCGTCGCCCGCAACGCCTGGACACTCCCGCCGAAGAACCCGCCGTGGCGGACGCCCGGCTGTTCGCAGGCTTTCGCCTTGAACACGTCAAGCGTCTGCTCACCCGCCCCGATGGCGAAACCCTGACCCTGCCGCGCTCCGACTATCGCGTGCTGCGCGAACTGCTGGAAGCCAACAACCGGGTGGTCTCCCGCGACCAGCTGACCCGCAGCGCGTTTGGCCGCGACCACCTGCCCGACGACCGTTCGGTGGACATGTGCGTCAGCCGCCTGCGCCAGCAACTACGCCGTGCGCCGGCGGGGGCTGCTCAAATTCTCACCATCCGCAACGAAGGCTACCTGCTGAGTATCGCCAACCTCGCGGCCGATGCCTGACATGCGCTGGCTTCGCCGGCTGTGGCCGCGCACCTTGTTTGGCCAGCTGCTGCTGATCATGATCAGCGGCACGCTGGTGATCCAGTTGATGTCGAGCAGCATCTGGTTCGATGTGCGTTTCGCCCAGGTACTCGAGGCGCCCATTCGTCTGATCGCCGCGCGCAGTGCGCCACTGATCGCCCAGGCCAGTTGCCGCGCCGGCGCGCTGAAGGTGCCCGCCCACTATCAGTTGCGCTGCGCCGAAACGCTACCCACACCTGAACATGACGAGCGCCGAGGGCGCAGGCGCGTCGAGCTGTTGCTGCAGCAGGCCCTCAGGTACGAACTGGGGCATGCCCAGGACGTGCGCCTGCTGAAGGTGCGGCTGACCGATGAGCTGGGCCAGCCGATTGTCTGGCGCAGCCTGTTCGGCCTGCGCACGGCCCAGGCGCATGTGCAGTTCGCGGTGCCGTTGGCCGACGGCCACTGGCTGACCATCGAGGGCCAGGAACTGCAGGGCTGGAGTGGCGAATCGGCCTGGGTGCTGATCAGCGACTACCTGTTGCGGGTGTATGCGCTGCGGATTGTCGCGGTATTGTTGGTGTGCCTGATTGCCGTGCGCCTGTGCCTGCGCCCGTTGCGGCGCCTGGCCGACGCAGCGCGCGGCCTGGGCGGCAACCTCGAGCAGCCCCCCCTGGCGCTGGATGGCCCGGAAGAAGTGCGCCAGGCGGCCCAGGCGTTCAACGCCATGCAGCAGCGGCTGATTGCCATGGTCAATGACAAGGCCTACTTCCTGGCCGCCGTGTCCCACGACCTGCGCACCCCGCTCACCCGCATGCGCCTGCGCCTGGAGCGGCTACCGGACGACGAACATCGCCAGCGCCTGCGACAGAACATTACCCAGATGGACGACATGATCGGCCAGGTACTCGATTACCTGCGCGCAGGCGAGCAGTTGAATTTGCAGCAGGTGGACCTGGACAGGCTGGTGGCACGCCAATGCGCCGAGCTGGCCAGCGCCGAAGAAGCGCTGCCGGTGCATGGCAAGGTGGGGTGTTCGCAGGTGGATGCCCTGTTGCTGCAACGCTGCCTGCAAAACTTGTTGGTCAATGCGTTGCGCTACGCGAAGGACATCTCGATCACACTGGAACGGGCTGTCGATGGGGTGTTCATCCACATCGACGACCGCGGCCCGGGGATTGCGCCGGGCCTGCTGACAACCATCACCGACCCGTTCGTGCGCGGTGAAGGCTCGCGTAACCAGGCATCCGGCGGCTACGGGCTGGGGTTGAGCATTGCCCAGCGGATTGCCAACAGCCATGGCGGTGAGCTGATGGTGGCGAACCGCGAAGGCGGTGGGTTGCGGGTCAGCATACTGCTGCCTGGCTAACGCTATTTTTCTGTGGGACTGCGCAATCAGGTAACAGTCTTTTACCGATTACCCAGGTTTTCCCCTCCCCGCCTTTGCCTATCCTATGCCCGGTCATCCTGCCTGCGATGGACCCATGAATCACTCTCTGCCCAGCCGCTACGCCTGCCTCGTCATCTGCCTGTTGTTCACCTTTGCCAGCCTGCCGCTGCTGCCCCAACATGCCTGGCTCTGGCCAATCACACTGATCACTGCCCTGCTCAGCCTCGTCGGGCTCAACGACCTGCGCCAAAGCCACCACGCCGTGCGCCGCAACTACCCGATCCTGGGCAATATCCGCTACCTGATCGAAACCATCCGCCCGGAAATCCGCCAGTACCTGATCGAGGGTGACGACGACAAGCTGCCGTTCTCCCGCTCGCAGCGCTCGCTCGTTTACGCACGCGCCAAGAACGAAAGCGCCGAGAAAGCCTTCGGTACCTTGAACGATGCCTACAAACCCGGTTTCGAATTCATCAGCCATTCGATGCTGCCAGTGGCCACGCCAGACCCGGCCTCGTTCCGCATCGCCATTGGCGGGCCGCAATGCCGCCTGCCCTACTCGGCCTCGATCTTCAACATCTCCGCCATGAGCTTTGGCGCCCTCAGCGCCAATGCCATCGCCGCGCTAAACCGCGGTGCGCGCATGGGCCGTTTTGCCCATGACACGGGTGAAGGCAGCATCAGCCCCTACCACCGCGAACATGGCGGTGACCTGATCTGGGAAATCGGCAGTGGCTACTTCGGCTGCCGTACCGAGGACGGTCGTTTCGACCCGCACCGCTTCGCCGAACAGGCCCGCTCGCCGCAGGTGAAGATGATCGAGATCAAGCTCAGCCAAGGCGCCAAGCCAGGCCACGGCGGTATCCTGCCAGGGCACAAGGTCAGCGCCGAAATTGCCGAGACCCGTGGCGTGCGCGCAGGTGAAGACTGCATCTCCCCAGCCGCGCACAGTGCCTTCCGCACGCCAGCCGAGTTGCTGCAGTTCGTGGCCAGCCTGCGCGAGCTGTCGGGTGGCAAGCCCGTAGGCTTCAAGTTCTGCCTGGGCCACCCGTGGGAGTTCATGGGCATTGCCAAGGCCATGCTGGCCACCGGCATCACCCCGGACTTCATCGTTGTCGATGGCAAGGAAGGCGGTACCGGCGCGGCACCTCGCGAGTTCAGCGACAACATGGGTGTGCCCATGCGCGAAGGCCTGATGTTCGTGCACAACACCCTGGTCGGCCTGAACCTGCGCTCCAGCATTCGCATTGGCGCTGCGGGCAAGATCGTCAGTGCCTTCGACATCGCCAGCGTACTGGCCATCGGCGCTGACTGGGTCAACTCGGCACGCGGCTTCATGTTCGCCATTGGCTGCATCCAGTCGCAAAGCTGCCACACCAACAAATGCCCGACCGGCGTGGCCACGCAAGACCCACTGCGCCAGCGCGCCCTGGTGGTGCCAGACAAAGCCGAGCGGGTGGCCAGCTTCCACCGCAACACGCTGCACGCACTGGCCGAAATGCTGGCTGCTGCGGGCCTGGAGCACCCTTCGGAGCTTAAGCCCAAGCACCTGGCACGGCGTATCAGCCCCAGCGAAATCGGGCTGTTCTCGGACCTGCACACGTTCCTCAAGCCAGGCGAACTGCTCAGTGGCTCGATTGAAAGCGAGTTTTATGCGCGGATGTGGCGGATGGCGCGTAGCGACAGTTTTGCGCCGGAGACGGGGGACACTGCAACACGAGTTGTGGCATCAAGACTGCGCCACGAAGAGACTGAACCCGCATGACAAACAAGACTGGGGCTGCGCTGCAGCCCTTCGCGGGCTTGCCCGCTCCCACAAGTGCAGCGCCAGACTCGAATACGGCGCGGTACCTGTGGGAGCGGGCAAGCCCGCGAAGGGCCGCAGCGCGGCCCCAGCTTTCAAGCAAACAACTGCGGATCAGAAGATGCTGATCGGGTACTCGACGAATACGCGGACTTCGTTGCCGTCGTCGTTGTAACCGTTCTGCTGCACGGCGTTGTTGGTACGCAGGAACGAGCTACGCAGCTTGATGGACAGGTCCTTGGCCGGGCCGTCCTGCACCACGTAACGGATCTGGTTGAAGATCTCGCGCTCTTTACCTTCGCCGAAGCCCTGCGGGTTGGCGACGTTACGGGTGTTGATGTTGTCACCTACCACGTAGGCCAGCTTGTAGGTCAGGCCCGGAATGCCGTAGGCACCGAAGTCCAGGCCGTAGCCCAGCTGCCAGGAGCGCTCGTCTTCGGCGTTGAAGTCGGACCAGTACGAGTTGGCCAGGTAGATGGTCGAACCACCGTCACCCACGCCACCGGCGTTCTGGTAGAAGCCATAGTTGTAACCGGTGCTGCCGGTGCTGCGCTGATGCGCGAGGGTGAACGAGTGCGCACCGTACGCGTAAGTGGCTGCCAGGCTCCAGATGGTGTTGGAGTCGCCATTCAGGCCAGCGGCTTGTACGTACTTGCTGTCGATGTCCGACTTGTAGCCGTTGAAGTCCAGGGTCAGGGACTGGTCGCTGGCGATCGGGAAGACGTAGTTCAAGCCCAGGTAGTGCTTCTTCATCACGTCTTCGTTGTCTGCGGTGTACAGCGAAGCGGTGAAGTTGTCGGTGAACTTGTAGCTACCACCGAAGACGTTGATCGACTTCAGGCCGCCACCGTCACGGCGCTCGGCGCTTTTGCGCGCTTCCTGGGTGAAGCGGCCGGCGTTCAGTTCCAGGCCCTCGATCTCTTTCGAGGTGATCAGGGTACCGGTGAAACTTTCTGGCAGCAGACGCGCGTCGTCGTACTGCAACACTGGCAGAGCTGGCATCTGGTCACCGTACTTCAGCACGGTGTTGGAAATGCGGAATTTTACTGCTGCGCCACCACGGGCCAGGTTGTGCGGCGAGCTGGCGTTGCCTTCGGCATTGGTGGTTTCGTGCGGCTTGAAGAAGTCGACGCCGCCGCCACCGTTGTGGCCTTTGCCGCCATCAAGGCGGACGGCGTACAGGCCGAATGCGTCGACGCCGACGCCCACGGTGCCCTGGGTGAAGCCGGAGGAGAAGTTGGCGATGAACGCCTGGCCCCATTCGATCTGGTCGTCGGTGCCGTGCTTCTTGTCACGGTTGATGTAGGCGTTGCGCAGAAGGACGTTGGCGTGGCTGTCCTCGATGAAGCCCTTGCTGTCGGCCTGGTCATTGGCCTGTGCCTGGGTCGCGGCGATCATCGCCAAGGCGACCAGGCTGATCCTGGTTTTCAACATGTTGTTTTCCTTATTTCTTAATCAAAAACGCTCTGCACTATGACGCCAGGAACCAACGCCCCTTCGTAGGTTCGACGCTATGCGGATCCCGCCTGGTGGGCCAGCCGGTAAGTCCACGGCAGCCCTCGGCAGCAGCATGGCCAAGATAATGGCCAGCAGGCGTTGGCCGAATCCTAGCCGTGTGCGATTACAAATGTCAAAAAGTCGTGAAATGCAGGTTGATATAACCAAAATTATCGGCAGAGCTGGTGCATTTCCATGCAGGTTTGCGCTATCAGCGGGCAATTTATCTCGTGTGGGAAATTACCTTTTGATCGAACGGACAATTTCCCGAGAGCAGGCAAACCGTGGCGGCAGAGGCTGTTACAAAGAGACACATATGTAAAGACAACCCTTTACAAATACCCAAGCAAGAGCAAATAGCAAGCATTACCATTCGCACCTTATTTTTCACCTGCCCGGTCCGGATGTGTCCATGCTTGTACCTTGCCGCCTTTCCCCCTTGACGCTTGGCCTGTCGCTGCTGTTCAGCGCCGGCCTGGCCAGTGCCGCCACCACCACGCTGCCAGAGTCGTCGGTTACCGCCGACAGCGAGCGTGAGAAGGACAACCCGCGCGTCAAGGAGGTGAGCACCGCCACCCGCACCTCGACGCCGGTACGCTATGTGCCACAGGCCATCGACACGGTGAAAACCGCCAATGTGCTGGACTACGGCAACAACACCCTGGGCAAGGCGCTGGAGGGGATCCCCAACGTAAGCAGCGGCGCCGACACCCGCTTTGACAGCGTGCGCATCCGCGGCTTCGAGGCCAGCAACGACTTCTACCTGGACGGCATTCGCGACGACAGCCAGTACATCCGCGACCTGCACAACATCGAGCGGGTCGAGGTGCTGAAGGGGCCAGCGGCGGTGCTGTATGGCCGTGGCAGCCAGGGCGGCATCGTCAACCGGGTCAGCAAGGCTCCGGAGCAGGGGCGCCGCTCAAGCATCGAAGCACAGGCCGGCAGCGAAGACCTGCGCAGCCTGTATGCCGACCTCAGCGCCGACCCCAGCGACACCGTCAGCCTGCGCCTGAACATGGGCAACCAGGACAACAACAGCTTCCGCAAGGGTATCGACGGCAGCCGCCAGCTGTTCGCCCCGTCGGTCAGCTGGCAGATCACCCCCGACCTGAACTGGCTGGTGCAGTACGAATACAGCCGCTACAACCGCACGCCCGACCGGGGCATCCCCGGGGTGAATGGCCGCCCGGCCGACGTCAGCCGCAGCACCACCTACGGCGACCAGCGCGACTACATCGATGATCGCGCCCAGTCCCTGCGCTCACGCCTGAACTACCAGCTGAACGAAACCTGGCAGCTGCGCCATACCCTGGGCCTGTTCAAGCTCGACAGCGAGTTCGACAACACCTACGTCACGGGCTACAACGCCAGCACCAATGTCCTGACCCGCCAGCGCTGGCAGCAGGACCTGAACACCCGCAACCTGTTCAACAACCTGGAAGCCGAGGGCGATTTCGACACCTTGGGCCTGGAGCACAAGCTGCTGCTGGGCCTGGAGTTCGGCAACCAGAAGCGTGACCCTGTGCTGTATACCGCTGGTAGCCAGCCGCTGCCGGGCTTGGGCCAACCGAACCGCAGCCAGCAGCACAACGGCCGCCTGGTGCTGTCGAGTGACAACCACACGGTGGTCGATAGCCGCGGCATTTATCTGCAGGATCAGATCCGCCTGAACGATCAATGGCAGATCCTTGCCGGGGTGCGCTTCGACCAGTTCGAGGTTGAAACCACCAACATGCGCAACCTGTCCGAGTCGCAGGACAGCAACAGCACCAGCCCACGCCTGGGCGTGGTGTACACACCGTGGCGTGACCATTCGTTCTACGCCTCGTGGAGCAAGACCTTCTCGCCGGTGGGCGGCGGCCTCATCGGCATTACTCCGGGTTCGCAGGGCAACACCAACGACACCAAGCCGGAGGAAACGCGCCAGAAGGAAATCGGGGTGAAGAGCGACTGGCTCGACCAGCGCCTGACCACCACGGTGGCCATCTACGAACTGGAGTTGTACAACCGCCGTACCCGCGACCCGCTCATCCCGGAAAACATCTTGCTCAGCGGCTTGCAGCGTTCGCGCGGCATCGAGTTGACGGCCACCGGCAACATCGTCGGCAACTGGTATGTACGCGGCGGCATCGGCCTGCAGGATGCGATCATCGTCAAGGACAACAACGGCCAGGAAGGCAACCGCATCAACGATGTGGCCAAGCGCAACGCCAGCCTGTTCGTGACCTGGAAACCAGAGCTGGGCTGGTACGCCGAAACCGGCGTTACGCTTGTAGGTGAGCGTTATGCGGACAACCAGAACACCACGGTGTTGCCAGGGTATGGCCGTTGGGATGCGCTGGCGGGGTACCGCACCCATGACTGGGATGTGCGGGCGGCGTTGAGCAACATTGCCGACAAGACCTACTACAGCTCGGCGACCAGTGCGGCGCAGATTCAGGTGGGGGACCCGCGTAGCCTGGTGGTTACGGGTAGCTACACCTTCTGATCTTTATTGCTGTACCGGCCTCTTCGCGGCTGAAGCCGCTCCCACAGGGTCACCACAGGTTTCGAGACATGTGGAGTACCTGTGGGAGCGGGTTCACCCGCGAAGAGGCCGGCACAGAAATACCAATTCGATCAGTGCCACACCGCCATCAGCGCCTGCATTTCTGCTTCGCTGATCAGCCCTTGGGGGTACCGCCCGGCAAGCAGACGTCGTGGGTCGGTCGTCCTGACCCTGATGCTTCCATGGTGTTTCAACCACTTCGCCACAACCTTGAGCGACTGGTGATTCACTGCCGATGGGCGCAAAGCCGACTCACTTGCTGCGTTCATGTCTACACGTACTCCCTGGCCCGTGAGCGGCTAATTTACGTAGGTAATGTTACAGATCCGAGAGCGCGGCCCGGCCGAGCTATCTGATTGAAAAACAATACAAAACCTATGCCAGCCTGGGCGCCGGGTGTCGCCAGAAAAAAAGCCCGTCAAATGACGGGCCTTTTTTTACTTCACGCTGGGCTCAACGCTTGACCGGCGCCGGCTGCTGCTGAGTCAGGCAGTGGATGTTGCCGCCACCCAGCAACAATTCGCGGCCAGGGATCATCACTACTTCGTGGTCAGGGAAGATCTTTGCCAGGATCGCTCTGGCTTCGGCATCTGCCGGGTCGTCGAAGCTTGGCGCAATGATGCCGCCGTTGACGATCAGGAAGTTCACGTACGAACCGGCAAGGCGCACCGACGGGTCTCGCTCCTGGCTGCCGGCCACCTGATCGACACCGGCACACTCTTCAGCGGTGGCAAACAGCGGGCCTGGGATCGGCATCTTGTGCACGATGAACTCGCGGCCCTTGGCATCGCGGGTGTTCTTCAACACCTCCATGGCCGCGTGGCAGCGCGCATAGTTGGGGTCGTTGGAATCATCGGTCCAGGCCAGTAACACTTCACCCGGGCGCACGTAACAGCAGAAGTTGTCGACGTGGCCGTCGGTTTCGTCGTTGTACAGGCCATCCGGCAGCCACACCACGGTGTCGACCGCCAGTTGGTCACGCAGCACGGCTTCGATCTGCTCGCGGTTGAGGTGCGGGTTGCGGTTACGGTTGAGCAGGCATTCCTCGGTGGTGATCACGGTGCCCTCACCGTCCACGTGGATCGAACCGCCTTCAAGTACGAAGCCTTCGGTTTGGTAGCGCTGGCAGCGCTCCATTTCCAGCACCTTGGCGGCCAGTTCCTCGTCGCGGTTCCACGGCGCATACAGGCCGCCGTCGAAGCCGCCCCAGGCATTGAAGCCCCAGTCCACACCACGCACTTCACCTTGGTCGTTGATGACGAAGGTTGGGCCGGTATCACGCACCCAGGCGTCGTCGTTGCTGATTTCGACCACGCGAATGTTCGGCTGGTCGAGTTGGCGACGGGCATTTTCGTACTGGCCGGCGGAGGCCGCGACGGTGACAGGTTCGAAGCGGGCAATGGCCTTGGCCAGGGTCACATGCGCAGCCTGTGCCGGCTTGCCGCCCAGGCGCCAGTTGTCCGGGCGCTCCGGCCAGACCATCCACACCTGGGTTTGCGGGGCCCACTCGGCGGGCATGTGGAAACCATCGGCACGGGGCGTGGAGTTGAGGGTTTTCATGGGTGACCTCTATGATGGCCCTGAGCCGGAGTGTGCTGGGGCGTTTGTCAATTTATAACCGATATATATCGATATTTGAAGCCCAGTATTCGGGAATGACTCGCGAATTAGGCGCAATTAAATCGATAACAATCGAATCATGCAAAGCCGTGCCTGGTGCCGCTACCGGTCTGACGTCTACCATAGCCACACCTTATGCATCCTGTTGCATCGGCATGCGGAAAATTCCAGCGGGGCCGACTAGGGTCAATACTTGGGCAACGGGCCAGCGAGCCACTATGAACATCATCCCTACCGCAATCCCTGAAGTACTGATCATCGAGCCGAAGGTCTTCGGTGACAGCCGTGGTTTTTTCTTCGAGGCATTCAACGCGCGTGAGTTCGCGCGGCAAACTGGCGTGCGCACCGAGTTCGTGCAGGACAACCACTCTCGCTCCATCAAGGGTGTACTGCGCGGGCTGCACTATCAGGTCGAGAACACCCAAGGCAAGCTGGTGCGGGTGGTACACGGGGAAATCCGCGATGTCGCCGTGGACGTGCGCAAAAGCTCGCCAACCTTTGGCCAGTGGGTCGCCGTGCACCTGTCGGCCGACAACCACCGCCAGCTATGGGTACCTCCCGGTTTCGCCCACGGTTTTGCGGTGATGAGCGAATCGGCCGAGTTCCTCTACAAGACCACCGATTACTACAACCCCGGCGCCGACCGCTGCATCCGCTGGGACGACCCGCAACTGGCCATCGACTGGGGGTTGCAGCAACCACCGGTGCTGTCGGACAAGGACAAGCTCGGCCTGCCACTGGCAGAGGCGGAACTGCTGCCTTAACTAGCGCATAATTGCGCCAGACTTTTCTGGCGCATTTACGTGATGATTGCAAAACCCACGCCCCCACGCCGTCCCCGCTGGCGCAGCCTGGCCTTGTTGGCCCTGTGCCTGGCCCCGTTGTTGTGGCCCCTGCATCACCTGGCCGAACGCTACTACCAGGAAGAGCTGGCCTCGCAGAACCGCCAGACCCTCGACCTGTACGTCGCCAACCTGCTCGGCACCCTGCACCGCTACGAAACCTTGCCGCAAATCCTCGGTGACCTGCCGGCGCTGCGTGGCGTGCTGGCCGACCCGTTCCGCCTGGAAGCGGTGACCAACGCCAACCGCCTGCTCAAGGACATCGTGCAGCAGACCGGTGCCGAGGTGATGTACCTGATGGACGTCAGCGGCAACACCCTGGCCGCGTCCAACTGGGACAAGCGCGACAGCTTCGTCGGCCGCAACTTCGCCTTCCGCCCCTATTTCAACGAAGCCATGGCCGGCCACCTGGGCCGGTTCTTCGGCCAGGGCACTACCTCGGCCAAGCGCGGCTACTTCTTTGCCGCAGCTGTGCGGGACCACGAGCGCATCGTCGGCGTGCTGGTGGTCAAGGTCGACCTTGACCACACCGAGACCCTCTGGGGCCGCACCCCCGAGCAGCTGCTGCTGACCGACCACAATGGCGTGGTCATCCTGACGTCGCGGCCCGACTGGCGCTTCCGCTCCACCCGCACGCTGACCGAGGCCGAGCGCCAGGCCATCATCGCCATCCAGCCCTACCCGACCCAGGCCCCGCAACCGCTGGTGCTCAACCCGGACGCCTGGATCACCCAGACCCGCGACATCAAGGAAACCAGCTGGCAGGTCAGCATCCTCGCGCCGCGCATGCTGGTCGATCGCTCGGTGCAAACGGTGATGGCCATCGGTGCCGGTACGCTGCTGGTACTGATGCTGCTGGCCGGCCTGGTGATGCAACGGCGGCGCCACTACATCGACCGCATCGACTTCGAAGCCCGTGGCCGCCAGGAGCTGGAAAAGCGTGTGGCCCAACGTACCGCCGACCTTGAAGGCCTGAACACACGGTTGAAAAATGCCGTGCTGGAACGCGAAAACGCCCAGCAAGAAGCAGTGCGCGCCCAGGACGAACTGGTGCAGGCGGGCAAACTGTCGGTACTCGGCACCATGTCGGCCAGCATCAGCCACGAGCTGAACCAGCCGCTGGCGGCCATCCGCAGCTACGCGGAAAACGCCGAAATCCTGCTGGACCACCAACGCACCGATGACGCCCGCGGCAACCTCAAGCTGATCGGCGAGCTGACCGGGCGCATGGCCTCGATCATCGCCCACCTGCGCGCCTTCGCGCGCCGCGACCGCCATGCCCCGGAAAGCGTGGCCTTGCAGCCAGCCCTGGACGATGCCCTGGCACTGCTGGCCAAGCGCCGCCGGGCGATGGCCGTGGAGCTGATCCGCGACCTGCCGGAGGCGACCTTGTGGGTACAGGCCGGTGAAACCCGCCTGCGCCAGGTGCTCGGCAACCTGCTGGCCAATGCCCTCGACGCCCTGACCGAAAAGGCCAACCCGCGCCGCTTGTGGCTAAGTGCCGAGCAGCGCGATGACTGCGTCTACCTGTACATCCGCGACAACGGCCCCGGCTTCAGCCGACAGGCCCTGGAGCATGCCAAGGAGCCGTTTTTCACCACCAAGACCCGCACCCAGGGCCTGGGCCTGGGCCTGGCCATCTGCGAAAGCCTGATGCGCGCCCTGGGCGGTGAACTGCTGCTGGCCAACCACCCGGAAGGTGGCGCACTGCTGACCCTGCAGCTGCGCGTGGCCGCGCCTGGCGCTACTTTGCCCAATTCGGAGGACTCCTCGGCATGACCACCGAGACACTGATCGACAGCCAAGCCCAGGTCATCCTGGTGGACGATGACCCGCACCTGCGCCAAGCGCTGAGCCAGACCCTGGACCTGGCCGGGCTCAAGGTGGTCGCCCTGGCCGATGCCCAAGGCCTGGCCGAGCGTATCGAGGCCGACTGGCCCGGTGTAGTGGTCAGCGACATCCGCATGCCCGGTATCGATGGCCTGCAACTGCTGGAGCAACTGCACGGCCGCGACAGCGAGCTGCCGGTGCTGCTGATTACCGGCCACGGCGATGTGCCGCTGGCGGTGCAGGCGATGCGCGCCGGGGCTTATGACTTCCTGGAAAAACCCTTTGCCACAGACGCCCTGCTCGACAGCGTGCGCCGCGCCCTGGCCCTGCGCCGCCTGGTGCTGGACAACCGCAGCCTGCGCCTGGCACTGAGCGACCGCCAGCAACTGGCCACCCGCCTGGTCGGCCATTCGCCGTCCATGCTGCGCCTGCGCGAGCAGATCGGTGCCCTGGCCGGCACCCGCGCCGATGTGCTGATACTGGGTGAAACCGGCGCGGGCAAAGAGGTGGTGGCCCGCGCCCTGCACGACCTGTCCAGCCGCCGCGACGGCCCGTTCGTGGCGATCAACGCCGGCGCGCTGGCAGAGTCAGTGGTGGAAAGCGAGTTGTTCGGCCATGAGCCAGGCGCCTTCACAGGCGCGCAAAAACGCCGTATCGGCAAGTTCGAGTTCGCCAACGGCGGCACGCTGTTCCTCGACGAAATCGAGAGCATGAGCCTGGATGTACAGGTAAAACTGCTGCGCATGTTGCAGGAACGGGTGGTCGAGCGACTTGGCGGCAACCAGCTGATCCCGCTGGATATCCGCATCATTGCCGCGACCAAGGAAGACCTGCGACAGTCCGCCGACCAAGGGCGCTTCCGTGCCGACCTGTATTACCGCCTGAACGTCGCGCCGCTGCGTATTCCACCGCTGCGCGAGCGCGGCGATGACATCCTGGTGCTGTTCCAGCACTTCGCCGACGCCGCCAGCCAGCGCCATGGCCTGCCCCCGCACACCTTGCAACCGGCGCAGCGTGCCGTGCTGTTGCGCCACCCCTGGCCAGGCAATGTGCGCGAGCTGCAAAACGCCGCCGAGCGTTTCGCCCTTGGCCTGGAGCTGGCCCTGGACGGCCAGGCGCCGCCGGCGACAGCAGCTGCTGTGCCAGTGCTGAGCGGCAACCTCAGCGAGCAGGTCGAGCAGTTCGAACGCTCGCTGATCGCGGCCGAACTGGCCCAGCCACACAGCTCCATGCGCAGCCTGGCCGAGGCGCTGGGCATCCCCCGCAAGACCCTGCACGACAAGCTGCGCAAGCACAGCTTGAGCTTCGACGGCGGCAGCGGCGGGCATGACGACCAAGAGGACCACCGTTAATGAACACCGATAGCCAGTACCTGCAGTCCGTACTGCACAGCGACATCCCCCTGACCCGCGAAATGGGCCTGGAGGTGATCGATTGGCAGCAGCACACCCTGCGCCTGCAACTGCCGCTGGCGGCGAACGTCAACCACAAGAGCACCATGTTTGGCGGCAGCCTGTACTGCGCCGCCGTGCTGGCGGGCTGGGGCTGGCTGCACCTGCGTCTGCGGGCGCTGGGGATCGATGACGGGCATATCGTCATCCAGGAAGGGCAGATCAGTTATCCGTTGCCGGTTACCGGTGCGGCGGTGGCGCGTTGTGCACCGCCCGACGAAAAGACCTGGGAGCGATTCCTGGCCATGTACCAGCGCCGTGGGCGGGCGCGGTTGACGTTGGAAACCACCGTGAGCAATGCCGGAAGTGACGAGCCTGCGGTGAAATTCAGCGGCCAGTACGTGCTGCACCGCTAGCCCAACAGCCGCTTGAAGCAACTGCCTGGCACACAACCCAAAGACTGGCGCAATTCCTGTGGGAGCGGGCAAGCCCGCGAACACCGGCGAAGCCGGTGCCGTGCACCGCGGTGCCTGCTTCGCGGGCCCGCCCGCTCCCACAGGGTACGGTTAAATCCGTCAGATCAGCTTCAGGAAGGCCTGGCGCCATGCAGCATTGGCAGGCAACGCCAGGAAATAGGGATTGAGCAGCGACTCACGTGGCGGATACCGAAACGGCAAGCCATCCAGCCCGATCACTTCGCCACCGGCCCCCTCCACCACACCCTGGGCCGCAGCGGTGTCCCACTGCGAAGTCGGCGCCAGGCGCGGATAGCAGTCTGCGCTACCCTCAGCCAGCAGGCAGAACTTCAACGAACTGCCGATATTGGCCAGCTCCAGCTCACCCACCGCAGCCCCAAGGCCGGCCAACAGCGCTTCCTGCTCCGGGCTGGAATGCCGACGGCTGGCCACCACGGTAAAACGCTCGCCCTGCGCGGGTGCATTGCGTACCTGGATCGGCTGGGCTGCCTCACCGGCATCTGCACGCCAGGCCCCCATGCCGCGCCCACCAAAATAGCAGCGCCCATTGGTGGGCATCGACACCACGCCAAACACCACCTCGCCGTTTTCGACCAGGGCGATGTTGACCGTGAACTCTTCGCTGCCGGCAATGAACTCCTTGGTGCCGTCCAGCGGGTCGACCAGCCACCAGCGGCTCCAGCCCTGACGCTCGGCCAGCGGAATGTTGCAGTCTTCCTCGGACAGCACCGGAATGTGCGGCGCCAGCGCCAGCAGGCCATCAGCAATCACCCGGTGCGCTGCCAGGTCGGCGGCGGTCACCGGCGAATCGTCGGCCTTGTTGGTCACGGCCACGTCGGCACGCCAGAACGGCAGGATCGCCTCGCCTGCGATCAGTGCCAGTTTGACCACTTCGTGCATCAGTTGCAGGTCGTTCATAGCTCCAGCAGCCCCCGCTGGATCATCAGGTCACGGGCCAGGTACAGCGCCGCCAGGGCGCGGCCCTCGGTGAACTGTGGATGCATGGCCAATGCCGACAACTCGCGCAGGTTGACCTTGTCGACCCGCATCGGCTCTGGCTCATCGCCTTCCAGGCGCTCTTCGTACAGGTCGGTGGCCAGCACTACCTGGATCTTCTGGCTCATGTAGCCCGGCGACAGCGACAGCTCGGTCAGGTGCTCCAGCTGGCGTGCGCCAAAACCGGCTTCTTCCTTGAGCTCCCGGTCGGCTGCCGCCAGCACATCCTCGCCCGGCTCGATCAGGCCCTTGGGCAACGACAGCTCGTATTCATCGGTGCCGCCGCAGTACTCCTCCACCAGCACGGCATGCTCGGCGTCGAGCATGGCAACGATCATCACCGCCCCGTAGCCGTTACCCCGGCCCACCAAACGCTCGTAGGTACGCTCATTGCCATTGCTGAAGCGCAATTGCACGGCTTCGACGCGGAACAGGCGGCTGCTGGCGACGATTTCGCGGCTGAGGACGGTGGGTTTCTGGCGCATGGGGCGGCTCCTTGGCGTGAACGGGTTACTATACCGTGGCTAGCCGACTGATCGAGAGTTTCCCATGCCTGTTATTCCCTGGTCTGCCATCGATACCGTCCTGCTGGACATGGACGGCACCCTGCTCGACCTGCATTACGACAACCGCTTCTGGCTGGAGCACCTGCCCCAGCGCTATGCCGAGCTGCACGGGGTGAGCCGGACCATGGCGGAAATGGAGCTGCAGCCACTGTTCGAGCGCAATGCCGGCACGCTGAACTGGTATTGCCTGGATTTCTGGAGCCGCGAGCTGCGCCTGCCAATCCGGGAGCTGAAGCAGGAAATCGCCGACCTGATCGCCCTGCGCCCAGACGCCGACACCTTCCTGGCGGCAATCCGCAAGGCGGGCAAACGCGTGGTGATGATCACCAATGCGCACCGCGACTCGCTGTCGCTGAAGCTGGAGCGGGTGGAACTGGCGCCGTATTTCGAACGGCTGATCAGCTCGCACGATTATGGCTACCCGAAGGAAAGCCCGCAGTTTTGGGATGCCTTGCAGGCGGACATCGGTTTTGAGCCGGAGCGCAGCCTGTTTATCGATGACACGCTGGCGATACTGCGCAGTGCACAGCGATTTGGGGTGGGGCACCTGCTGGCGGTGCGCCAGCCGGATAGCAAGGCAGGGCCGCGGGATACCGAAGAGTTTGCGGCGGTCGAGGATTACCGGGAATTATTGGTAGGCCTATGAGGCCCTCTTCGCGGGTTCACCCGCGAAGAGGCCGGTACAGGTTTCAGAAATCAGTCAGGAATACGCAGCACCTGCCCCGGATAGATCTTGTCCGGGTGCGACAGCATCGGCTTGTTGGCCTCGAAAATCTTGTTGTACTGGTTGGCGTTGCCATAAACCACGACTGAAATGGCCGATAGCGTGTCGCCCTTTTTCACCGTAACGAACCGTGCCGCCTTCACAACCGGCCCGGTCACGGTGATCTGGTCATCCACGCTGGCCACACCATTGATGTTGCCGGCTGCGAGGATGATCTTCTCCTTCTCTTCCTGGCTGGCCACTTCGCCCTTGAGGGTGATCGTGTCTCCCTCTACAGTGGCGGTGATGTTCGGGTTGCCCAGGCCAACGTCTTGCACGTGTTTTTTCAGCTGCTCCTCGGCATTGGCATTGCCAGGGGTCAGCAGGTCGATCAACTTCTCGCCGGCTTCCTTCACAAAACTGAACAGGCTCATTGCGCTCTCCTTGTTGACGAAACCTCGGACTCACGAGTCTAGGCCAGCTTTTCCACTCCCGCCCCCTGTGCGACCAATCGACACGGTCTATCAAGGCATAGACCCTAGCGATTAGACGCCGCCGGCCCGCAAGCCTAGGCTTGTGCAATCAGAAAGCCGCCGGTATTCAACGCCCCGATGAACAGCAAACCTCCGGTCTGCGCGGCATCATCGCCCTTGTCCATGCCCGCCGCCAGCAACACCTACGATTACGTCCAGCTCAGCGACGCCCAACGCGACAGCACCCCGCTGGCCGAAGAAGTGGCCCTGGCCATTGTCTACAACGGCCTCAACCAGGCGGTGATGCTGGTCAGCCCCACCGACCTCGAAGACTTCGCCGTCGGTTTCAGCGTTGGCAGCGGCATTGTCGAAGGCACCGCAGAAATCTACGACCTGAAGCTTTCCGGCAGCGGCTCGGCAATGTATGCCGACCTGGAAATTTCCAGCCGGGCGTTCTGGAACCTCAAAAACCAGCGCCGCCAGCTGGCCGGCACCAGTGGTTGCGGCCTGTGCGGGGTCGAAGCGCTTGAACAGGCGCTACCGGACCTGCCCGAACTGCCAGGCGCGCCCCTGCCCCCGCCCCAGTGGCTGGTTGGCCTGCGTGAACGCATCGATGCCTTCCAGCCGCTGGGCCAGCATTGCGGGGCTGTGCATGCCGCACTGTTCATGAACCGCCATGGCGAGCTGCTGCTCGGCCGTGAAGACATCGGCCGGCACAACGCCCTCGACAAGCTGATCGGCGCCCTGCTGCGCCAAGGCATAGACAGCCAGGGCGGCCTGGCCATCGTCACCAGCCGCTGCAGCCTGGAGCTGATCCAGAAAGTACTGCGTGCCGGCATCCAGACCCTGGTCAGCCTGTCGGCGCCCACCGGCCTTGCCCTGCAATGGGCACGCAAGCACAACCTCAACCTCATCCATCTGCCCAAGCACAGCGCACCGCGGGTCTACAGCCCGGCGGCGGAGTCGTAACAGCCGTGACCTCTTACCAGCACCTCCCGGACAACGCCCCAGCCTCCCCCCCTCGCTACAAGCCCTACCACGGCCCCGCCGGTGGCTGGGGCGCGTTGCGCAGCGTGGCCAAGGCCTGGGTCGGCAGCGACAACGCGCTGAAGAACATTCGCGCGCTGCTCAAGACCAACCAGAACGGCGGCTTCGACTGCCCGGGCTGCGCCTGGGGTGATTCGCCGGAAAGCGGCATGGTCAAGTTCTGCGAGAATGGCGCCAAGGCGGTGAACTGGGAGGCGACCAAGCGCCGCGTCGATGCCGCCTTCTTCGCCCGTTACAGCGTCACCTCGCTGCTGCAGCAGAGCGACTACTGGCTGGAGTACCAAGGGCGCCTGACCGAACCGATGGTCTACGACGCGCCCAGCGACCGGTACCTGCCAATCAGCTGGGATGCCGCGTTCGCCCTGATCGCCCGCGAGCTGAACAAGCTGGCCAACCCTGACCAGGCCGAGTTCTATACCTCGGGGCGCGCCAGCAACGAAGCGGCGTACCTGTACCAGTTATTCGTGCGCGCCTACGGCACCAACAACTTCCCCGACTGTTCGAACATGTGCCACGAGGCCAGTGGCGTGGCCCTCGGGCAAAGCGTCGGGGTTGGCAAGGGCACCGTCACCTTCGACGATTTCGAGCATGCCGACACGATTTTCGTCTGGGGCCAGAACCCCGGCACCAACCACCCGCGCATGCTCGACCCGCTGCGCGATGCGGTGAAACGTGGCGCCCAGGTGGTGTGCGTAAACCCGCTGAAGGAACGTGGCCTGGAGCGTTTCCAGCACCCGCAGAACCCGCTGGAGATGCTGACCAACAGTGACCGGCCGACCAACACCGCGTTCTTCCGCCCGGCATTGGGCGGCGACATGGCGATGCTGCGCGGCATGGCCAAGTTCGCCCTGCAATGGGAACGCGAAGCCCAGGCCAAAGGCGAACCGGCCGTGTTCGACCATGCTTTCATTGCCGAACATGGCCATGGCGTCGACGAGTACCTGGCAGTGGTAGATGCCACGCCGTGGGAGCACATCCAGGCGCAGTCCGGCCTGGCCCTAGCCGACATCGAGCTGGCCGCCCGCATGTACTGTCGCGGCAAGCGGGTGATCATGTGCTGGGCGATGGGCATCACCCAGCACCGCCATTCGGTGCCGACCATCCAGGAAATCGTCAACCTGCAGATGCTGCGCGGCAACATCGGCGCACCCGGCGCTGGCCTGTGCCCGGTGCGTGGCCACAGCAACGTGCAGGGCGACCGCACCATGGGCATCAACGAGCGCCCGCCGGTGGCCCTGCTTGACGCCATCGAAAAGCGTTTTGGCTTCCCCGTGCCCCGGCACAACGGCCACAACACCGTCGAAGCGATTCACGCCATGCTCGATGGCCGAGCCAAGGTATTCATCGGCCTGGGGGGTAATTTTGCACAGGCCACGCCGGACACCGAGCGTACCGCACAGGCACTGCGCAATTGCGAGCTGACCGTACATATCAGCACCAAGCTCAACCGCAGCCACCTGGTGCACGGCAAGCAGGCGCTGATCCTGCCGTGCCTGGGCCGCACCGACATCGACCTGCAGGCCGACGGGCCACAAGCGGTGACGGTGGAAGACTCGTTCAGCATGGTGCACGCCTCCAACGGCCAGCTGAAGCCACTGTCGACGCAAATGCGCTCGGAACCGGCAGTGGTTGCCGGCATCGCCGCCGCGACCCTGGGCAAGCAACCGGTGGACTGGCACTGGCTGGTGGCCGACTACGACCGCATCCGCGACCTGATCGGCGATACCATCGCCGGCTTCAGCGGTTTCAACCAGCGCCTGCAACACCCAGGCGGCTTCTATCTGGGTAACAGCGCCGCCAGTCGCGAATGGAAGACCAGCACCGGCCGCGCCAACTTCAAGGCCAACCTGCTGCCGGATTCGTTGCTCGATGAGCGCGTGCGCGCCAGTGGCCAGCTGCCGGACCTGATCATGCAGTCGATGCGCTCGCACGATCAGTACAACACCACCATCTACGGCCTGGATGACCGCTACCGCGGCGTGCGCGGCCAGCGCGAGGTGCTGTTCGCCAACGAAGCCGACATCATCCGCCTGGGCTTCCAGCCGGGGCAGAAGGTCGACATCGTGTCGCTGTGGGGGGATGAGCATGTGCGCCGGGTGCAGGGCTTCACCCTGCTGGCCTTCGACATCCCGGCCGGGCAGGCAGCGGCGTACTACCCCGAAGTGAACCCGCTGGTGCCGCTGGAGAGCATTGGCGATGGCAGCCATACGCCGACATCGAAGTTCATTGCCATCAAACTGGAGCGGGCACGGGACGACGGGCGTATCCTGTAGAAACGAAAAAGCCCTGTTCCATGGCGGTTCAGGGCTTTGTCATAAAGGTCTCAGACAGCCGAAAATCGATAAAGTTTCACAGCAAATACAGTAACTTAGCGAATTGTGTACAACTCGTGTTACTCGTCGGATTTCCGTTGCCAGCCGCGCCGCTTAGCCTCAAATTCGCCTCGTCATCCCTATGAGGCTCTCTTGATGAAGAAGTACTCCTCGATTTTGTTGTTGTCTTTCAGCTTGCTCAGCGGCGTTGCCATGGCAGGCGGCAATACCGAGGCCGGCATTGGCGGCGCATTGGGTGGGGTACTCGGCTCCGTAGTGGGCAACTCCATCGGTGGTAGCACGGGCGGTGCCATTGGTGCCGGTCTGGGCGGCGCAGCCGGCGGTGCCCTGGGTGCCGACAAGCGCCAGCGTGGCGAGGCCGCTATCGGCGGCGCGCTGGGCGCTGCAGGCGGTAACGTGGTCGGTCGCTCGGTGGGCGGCACCACCGGTAGCTACATTGGTGCAGCAGCCGGCGGTGGTGCCGGTGGCGCCCTGGGTAACTACATGGGCAACAAGGCCGACGAAGACGAGCGCCATGATGATCGCCGCTACCGTCGCGACTACGACGATCGTCGCCACTACGACCGTGGTCGCCATTACGGCCACCGCAAGCACAAGCGCCACTGGCGTGACTGATGCCTGAGGGCCTCGCCCCGGCAGCAAAAGCCCCGCCCCTTTCGGCGGGGCTTTTTTACGCCTGCTGTTCCAGTACCAGGCCAGACAGGATCATTTGCAGCGGCTCAGGCAACACCACAGGACGGCCACTGGCCCGTTCGATGAACACCTGAACCACCGTACCTGCCGCACACGCCTCCGGCTCGCCCGGGCGGAACAGCGCCAGGCAGTACTCCACCGTACTACCCGCCAGGCGCGTCACCCCCAGGCCCACTTCGAGTACGTCGGGGAAGCCGGGCAGCGCGAAGAAATCCGCCGCCGAACTGACCACGAAGGCCGCCAGCTCGCCGTCACGCAGGTCCACCTCGGCCTGTTCGACAAGGAAGGCCTGGATAGCCGTTTCGAAAAAGCCATGCACGGTAGCACCGGCGATATGGCCGTTGACGTCGTTGTCTGAAGGGCGGGTGAGGATGGGGTGGAAGTGGGAGAAGGCAGTGCGCTGAGGGGATTCGGTCATGAGTTATCCACAGTTGGTTGCAATCGATCAGGAAGCTTCCCACAACAAGTTCGGAAGGCCTATAGTCGCAATCAACTATAGATTGCATAGCATGGTCAGCCCCGATGAAGCCGAGAAATACACCCATGCCAACTCATCTTCTCGACCATGCCAACCTGAGCCGCATGGCGGAATCAGGCCGTATCAACGCTACGCATATCGTAGGTCACCCAGGGGGCTGGGCGGTTCAGGTAGATATCAACCATCAGGAACATGTGCTTACCGCCCAGCGCAGCGGCAACGTCAGGCTTTTCAAGAAACTTGAGACTCTGGTGACTTACCTGCTGGATCTGGGAATCGACCATTTCGTGGTCGATGCATCCACTTTCGATCCTGGGCAGATGACTACTTATCAACGGCCTGACCGCGCCCAGGCGTTGAAGCGGGCCCATGAAGCAGCTGCCTATGAGGCGTGGTTCCACGAGCAGGTAATAGCGAGCCTGGATGACACAGCGCCAGTGATGGACGATGAGGAGGCCGAACTACTGTTTGCTGCTCGTCGTGCCACCCTGGCTGCCAAGATACGTTGATGCAGCTGATGTGGCGCCAAATGGCGCTCAAAGACCGCATGCGCATCATGGACCATATCGCTCAGGACAATCCTGCAGCGGCAATCGAGCTGGACGAAACCTTCGGGGACAAAGCCAGGCGCGCAGCACAGAATCCGGTTCTCTACTAGGTGGGCAGATACCCAGGAACCAGGGAAATCGTAGTCAGGCCCAATTATGTGATGATCTACCGCGTCGTAGATAACCGTGTCGAGATCATCCGCATTCTGCACGCCCGACAGCAATGGCCTTGAACACCAGATACAAAAAAGCCGCCCCTGAGGGCGGCTTTCTTGTTGCGGCTGGGTTCAGCTTACAGCTGCGGGCCAGCGGCCTTGATGGCGTCGGAAACTTCAAACTTCTTGAAGTTTTCGATGAACAGCTTGGCCAGGCCTTTGGCGGCCTCGTCGTAGGCAGCTTTGTCAGCCCAGTTGGTGCGCGGGTTGAGCAGCTCGGTTTCAACACCCGGGACAACTTTTGGCACGTCCAGGTTGATGATGTCCAGATGCTCGGTTTCGGCACCGACCAGCGCGCCGCTCTGGATCGCAGCGATCACCGCACGGGTGGTCGGGATGCTGAAGCGCTTGCCAACGCCGTAGCCACCGCCGGTCCAGCCGGTGTTGACCAGGTAGACCTTGGAGTTGAAGCCATTGATACGCTTGATCAGCAGCTCGGCGTACTCGCCAGCCGGACGCGGGAAGAACGGTGCGCCGAAGCAGGTGGAGAAGGTCGACTTGATGCCGCCGCCCGAACCCATTTCGGTAGAACCAACCAGCGCGGTGTAACCGGACAGGAAGTGGTAGGCCGCCTGTTCGTTGTTCAGGATCGAAACCGGAGGCAGAACACCGGTCAGGTCGCAGGTCAGGAAGATGACCGCGTTAGGCTCGCCGCCCAGGTTCGCTTCGGAACGCTTGGCAACGTGCTCCAGCGGGTACGCTGCCCGGCTGTTCTGGGTCAGGCTGACGTCGGTGTAGTCGGCGTGCTTGTTGGCGTCGAGAACGACGTTTTCCAGCACAGCGCCGTGCTTGATGGCTTTCCAGATGACCGGCTCGTTCTTCTCGGACAGATCAATGCACTTGGCGTAGCAGCCGCCTTCCATGTTGAAGACAACGCCTTCGCCCCAACCGTGCTCGTCGTCACCGATCAGGTAACGGCTTTCGTCGGCCGACAGGGTGGTCTTGCCGGTGCCGGACAGGCCGAAGAACAGGGTTACATCGCCTTCTTCGCCGATGTTGGCCGCGCAGTGCATTGGCAGTACGTCGGCCGCCGGCAGCAGGAAGTTCTGCACCGAGAACATGGCTTTCTTCATTTCGCCGGCGTAACGCATGCCAGCGATCAGTACCTTCTTGGCGGCGAAGTTGATGATCACGCAACCGTCGGAATTGGTGCCGTCACGCTCAGGCTCGCACACGAAGTTGGCAACGTTGAGCACCTGCCACTGCTCGCGGCCAGCTGGGTTGAACTGCTCCGGGTTGATGAACAGGCAACGGCCGAACAGGTTCTGCCAGGCAGTCTGGGTGGTCATCTTCACCGGCAGGTAGTGCTCGGCTGCAGCCCCTACGTGAACGTAGGAAACGAAG
>Ga0256410_1000291_pt1 | contig 55794 bp, 51 predicted proteins | sample PhyWR1_FD_185983 | JGI IMG/M metagenome (GOLD analysis project Ga0256410, IMG submission 185983) | Leaf surface microbial communities from wheat plants in UC Gill Tract Community Farm, Albany, California, United States - DLSL W.R1 | ecosystem: Host-associated > Plants > Phyllosphere >... | reverse complement strand
CTTGACTGACAACAGATAATTTAAAAGCTAGGCTATAATCTCGCTGACTCCGTCGTAAATTGTTCTTTAGTTCTTTTTTCATAATAAGCTGAGTTAGATGTCAACTTATTTCAGGACGGGACATACACATAAAAAAAGGCTTTCTAAATTTAGAAAGCCTTTTTTTTATAAAACTCACTCTACTTACCTTGCAAAGCTGCAATAAATGGAGCGCGGAATTTAGGATCTTTTTCCTGAAACTCCACCGATTTCTTATACGTATCTATATTAAAAAACATCTCAGCTGGCTCTCCAGACTTCTGATCCAAAAAGAGCTTAAAACTATAAGTCGCTGTTTTATCTAGATCAACATTTACTTTATTGGAAGAGAATACAGTGGGTAGTATTGTAGTGGTTGAAAACGAACCGGAGGCAGGTATTTCATAGATTGTACCTAAAGCTTTAATAAAATTATCACTTTCTGCACCTATGGAAGAAATTTTAATTTTTCCTTTTGTAAAACCCATATCATCATTTGCCTGATCATCTATAATTCCCGCTGGAATCATATTAACGACTTCGACCTTTAATCCAACAGTATCTCCCTTAAAGACACTTCGAGCTGTATAAACATGACTAGAGTCAGTTTTTACATCATCAACAATACGTAAGAAAAGGTGTTTATTATTGGTTACAGGACCATCTATAGTAAGATCTACAATAGGGGCATTACTCTTTTTTGATTGATCTCCTCCCTGTTGATTTTGGTTCGTGTTACCACATGCCGTTGCAAATGCTAAAGCAGATAGAACAGCAATTTGATTTATTTTTCTCATCGTTTTCAATAATTATGTTTATCAGTAAAAATCGTTTACTAAAATTAACGATTTTTACTGATAAACATATAAAATAGCACGTTTGTTTTTACTTAATTAAAGCATCATACAAAATTTCTACCGGGTGATAAGAATGGCGCCCTACCCCATCTTTTATCTGATGCCGGCAAGATGTGCCTGCTGCCGCGATCCATGTCGTCGTATCGGTCTTGCGTATGGTGGGCAATAAGACCAATTCCGCTACTTTCATGGAGATTTCATAATGTTCTTTTTCGTATCCAAACGAACCTGCCATCCCACAACAGCCTGAGGGAATCACTTCAACCTTATAATTCATCGGAAATGACAAGACCTTTTCGGTTGTTTCAACCAAATGAAATGCTTTTTGATAGCAATGACCATGAAGCTTGATGGTCTTATTTTCTGCACTGAACTGTTCTTTATGAATACGCCCAGCCTGAATCTCTTTTAATAAGAACTCATCAAACATAAGTGCATTTTTTGCAAGTTTTGCTGCGTCTTCATATAATTCAGGATCAACTAAAGCAAGATATTCATCTCTAAAGGTAATAATACCCGAAGGTTCTATTCCCAATAAAGGGGTCTCTTCAGTAATCAGATCTTTCAAAAAATTAACGTTTTTATTGGCTATTTTCTTTGCCTCTTTAACCAATCCTTTCGAAAGATATGTCCGACCGCTTTGAATATGTTTAGGGATGATCACTTCATATCCCAATGCGGTGAGCAATTTATAAGCTGTCATACCAATTTCAGCATCATTATATTCCGTAAATTCATCAGCAAATAAGTAGACCTTACGCTTTAAATTGGTATGATCGGGCTGTTTTTTTACCCATTGAGTCAAGGTCGTACCAGCGACCTTTGGTAATGATCTTTTCGGAGCAAACCCGATCGTTTTTTTAACAAGACCGGATAGCCATTCATTTTCAACAATGAAGTTGTACAAGGGAGCAACGAATGATCCTAATTTCTGTGATTCTGTAAAATTGGCAATCACTCTTGCTCGAAAAGGCACACCGTGCTCATCGTAATAGTGCTGTAAAAATTCTGCTTTCATCTTGGCCACATCAACACTAGAAGGACATTCGGTTTTGCAACCTTTACAAGATAGGCACAAGTCCATCACTTCTTTTAGTTCTTCATGATCAAAACGATTGTCTTTTGTTGAGTTTGTCAAAAATTGACGTAACATATTGGCACGTGCACGTGTCGTATCTTTTTCATCACGTGTCGCCATAAAAGAAGGACACATAGTCCCTCCCGTGATCTCTGTTTTACGACAGTCACCCGAACCAGAACATTTTTCAGCAAGGCGCAGGATACTCTCTTCTTTTGAAAAATCAAAATAAGTCTTAATCGGCGTCGTATTTTTATTATTATCGTAGCGAAGAAAAGTATCCATTGGTGGCGTATTGACAATTTTATTAGCGTTGAATACCCCTTTGGGATCAAAAATTTCCTTCACTTCCTCGAGGAGTCTGTAGACTTTTTTTCCTAAAACTTTCTCAATAAATTCGCCTCTTAGTCGACCATCACCATGCTCACCACTTAAAGAACCATTATATTTTAAAACTAAATCTGTTGTTTTCTCTAAAATCGAACGAAAAGTCTTAATACCTGCTTCTGTCTTTAAATTGACAAAAGGCTCAATATGAAGCTCTCCCGCTCCAGCATGGGCATAGTAAGAAGCATGAACTCCTTCTGCAATCAATAAATCTTGAATATCGGCTACATATGCCGGTAAGTCTTCGGGAGAAACGGCACAATCTTCAATCAGATTGACGGGCTGACTATCTCCTGGAAGATTACGGATCAAGCCCAATCCAGCTTTGCGTACATCCCAAACCAAATTTGTTTGGTCTCCGGTGATGTAAGGATATGCATAACCTAAATGGTTGTCGATCAACTCCGCCTTTAATGCCATCGCCTTAGCTTGCACTTCATCTGGAGTATTGCCCCTAAACTCGACAATAAGTAAAGCTTTGGGATCACCTTCAATAAAAAAGCGATTGTATTGATAAGTTGGGTGCCCAACTGTAAAATCCATGATATACTTATCGACGAGTTCCGAAGCTTCTGGATGATGCGACAAAGCGATCACATTTCCTTTCATACACGCGATCATATCGTCAAAATGAATACACAGCAGACCTAATTCTTGAGGAGGTAGCGGCAGTAATTGCAACTTAGCCTCTGTAACAATAGCTAGCGTTCCTTCCGAACCAGCCAACAACCGGCACATATTAAAAGGAACCGTTTTATCAGAGACCATATCCAGTGCATATCCGGTATTGCGTCTTGTAATCGATCGTTTAGGATATCCTGTCGCTATCGCCTGAATATTTTCTTCTTCCGTCAATAAGGCATTCAGTTTGCGATAGATTGATCCTTCTCTATCTTTTTGAATTAATTTTTTAAAATAAGAGGCTTCATCCAAGGCTTCAAAAACGACCTCAGACTGGTCGTCCAATATGACATCTGCCGATAATAAATTTTGTCGCGTATCGCCCCAAACAATGGAATGTAAACCAGAAGAGTTATTCCCAATCATCCCACCAATCATCGCTCTACTTGCCGTTGAAGTCTCTGGTCCAAACATGAAGCCAAAAGGTTTGAGGTAATGGTTGAGATCATCACGGATAACACCTGGCTGAACCCTAACCCAACGTTCTGCTACATTAAGTTCAAGAATCTGATTAAAGTGCTTGGAGATATCCATGACAATACCATTTCCAACCACTTGACCAGCCAATGAGGTACCAGCTGTCCTTGGAATAATCGTAATGCTATTTGCTGATGCAAACTGCAGTAAAATTTTAATGTCTTCGGTATTTTTCGGTATTGCGACAGCCAATGGCAATTCCTGATATACGGACGCGTCCGTAGAATAGGCTATTCGGATCGTATGGTGATATGCTGAATCATCATAATACAAATCTCCTGTCAAAGATTGCGATAATTGATCTAAAGAAATATTTTCCTTCACAGTTGGTATATTTTATATAAACAAAGCTAACTATTTTAAATAATCAAAAGAATTGATCTTGCAAGAAAATGAAAAAACTACATGAAACATGCATAAAAACGCATTAATAATGATTTTAGGTTCTCCAAATAAGCTGTACTTTTGCAAAAAAATATAGTAAGATGCGTAAAACCCTGATGCGATATAGCCTCCACTCCGACTTCATCATCTATTTGATCCGTATTTTGATTGGTTTTTCAATTGGTTACTTCTTGTATATCAGCTTTCCTGAATATTCGGCTATATGGACCTTAATCTCCATTGTCTTAGTGATTTCTCCGGATGATACCGAAGCAACAAAGATTGCTTTTGACAGAACAAAATCTAACTTTATAGGCTCAGCTACGGGGATACTCTTTTACTTCACCAACCTTCCGCAGATGTGGTCTATGCTCTTGGGGGTGATTACATCCGTCGCTATCTGTCGTTTATTTAACATTTTGAGTGTGGCACGTACGGCGATGGTAGCGATGATCATCGTCGTGGTTCATGAGCATCAGTTAAAATCATACGTGGCAGCACTCGATCGCTTTGCTTGTGTGACTATTGGTTGTGTTATTGGTTTGATTGTCACCTTGAGCACCAGCTATATTATTAAGATATTACGGGAAAAATATTCCATGGAAACCTTTGGCGAATAATATTCGATGAGAAGCCAAAATTGCCAAAGATAATTCAAATAAAAACAAAACATTAATAATCAACAAGTTGAACATATAAAATAGTACTCAAGCTATTAAATAGGCGTCTTAGCAAGTCAATAAATAAGAATCGATATAGAATTATATTCTGAATTTTATTAAATTATTTGAATATTATTCGAAATATACTTACCTTTGCACTCGATATGACAAAAGTAGAATATAATTTAGATCATGTAGATTACAAAATCTTGCGTTTAATGCAAGATAATGCACGGATTAACAACGCCGATATTGCAAGAGAACTGAGCATGGCTCCCTCTGCAATTTTAGAACGTGTTAAAAAATTAGAGCAGAAAAATGTAATCTTACAATACAATGCTAAAATAAATCCAGCGGCAATCGATCAAAAATTATTATCGTTTATATTCATCAAAGCAAACGATATTATTGGGGAACAGAAAGTTGGGATTCTTTTAGCAGAGATACCTGAAGTGCAGGAGGTCCATGATATCGCTGGAGATGATGGTTACCTGATCAAAGTTAGAACAGCTGATTCTACAGCTTTAGTCGATCTGATGCGTAACACGCTAGGTAAAATTGAAGGAATCATTTCAACGCGAACCACCATTGTGTTACAAACAGTAAAAGAAGAACAACAGTTAGTTATACCGGAATAATTTAGGAAAGGAATTTAGAGATGTTAAATAATAAAGTACAACAAGCAAGCCCTTTAATGGTCATACTCGCATATGCTGTCGTGTATATTGTATGGGGGTCAACTTTTTTCTTTATTGAGAAGGCGCTTCACAGTTTTCCACCATTCATTTTAGGCTCGTTTAGATTTATTACAGCAAGTATATTGCTGATGGGGTATTGTGTATTAAAAGGTTACAAAATATTCAATAAAAGAGCGATTCGCGATTCTATAGTTGTCGGATTTTTACTCTTATTTATTGATATGGGTGGACTTATCTGGGCTGAGCAATATGTTTCGGGTGGTGTTGCAGCAATTATTGCTGCGGCAGCGGCAATTTGGTTTGTTATACTTGATAAACCAAAGTGGAAAGAAAATTTTAGCAGTCAATCGACCATTGCAGGGTTGATCCTAGGATTTTGTGGTGTTATTTTACTGTTTGTAGAGCAAATCATTGCGAGCAAATCATCTGCCAATAAGGAGATAACTGTTATTGCCTTAGTGATTATGGTCCTTGGGTCTATTGCTTGGACAGCAGGTTCTTTATATTCTAAATACCAAAAGAAAAGCCACCAAGAAGAGAAGGAAGATTTACATGTGTCGGTAAAGACAGCATGGCAAATGATCACAGCCGGTATTTTATTTACAACCGTTGCCAGTTTAAATGGCGAATTTGCCCGTTTCAGCTTTCAGCAGGTTACTCCTATCGATTGGTTTAATATCTCGTACTTAATTGTTTTTGGATCTATCTTGGCATTTAGTTCTTACATCTGGTTGCTATCGGTAAGACCTGCGACCGAAGTGAGTACATATGCATATGTAAATCCTATTGTTGCATTAGTATTAAGTTACTTTTTCAGTAGCCATGCCGTGACTTCTACACAGGTAATAGGTTTAGTGATTATATTGGTCTCCGTATTGTTGATGAACTGGAAATTATATAAGAACAATAAAATGGTTGCTAAAATCACAAAAACGACAATTGCAGATCGTAGAAAATCGATACGATTGAGAAATCAAAGAGATGCAGTGGTCAGAAAAGATATTAAAAAAACAGAAGTTGCCAATTAAAAATAACGCCTTCTTTTGTATACAGATAATAAAAGCTTAACAAAATGTTAGGCTTTTATTATCTACATTTGTACCGAAAACACTTATTACATGATGAAACTAACTATACATCAACTTCAATATGTAGCCCACGGGTTTTTAGCTATTCTACTGAGCACATCTTGTAGCAAAAAATTAAGTCCTACCCAAAAGGACTTTAAGCAATATGAGATTAATAAAAACACTATTGAAGACAGCGCGATCGTAGCGATTTATAGTCCCTACAAAAAGCAAATGCAAGCAGAAATGAATCGCGTTATTGGCTACTCTGAAGTGGCATTGACAAAAGAAAAAGCACCTGAAACTTTAATGGGTAATTTCTTTACCCAAGCATTATTAGAGGCTAGTGAAAAAGTGAACAATAAGGCGGACATCGCATTTGCTACTAAGGGCGGTATTCGCAATGAAATAAAGGCAGGAGATATCACCATTGAAAGTGTATTTGAAGTCATGCCTTTTGAGAATCAATTGACTGTGATGGAGCTGAATGGAGATCAAATTCAACAACTTGCTACGTTCATTGCTGAAACAGGTGGACAACCTATTACCGGTTTAACATTATCGATACAGGATAAAAAACCAGTGAACATTCAGATACAAGGCAAAGATCTTGATCTTCAGAAAATCTACAAGGTCGTTACCTATGATTATTTAGCCAATGGAGGTGATAACTTAGATCTATTTACTCATGCGCTAAAAAGAACAGACTATCCACAAAAAGTGAGAGAAAGTTTAATGGAATATATCGCCAACTTTACTAAAAAAGGTCAAAAAATTAATATGCAACTAGATGGAAGAGTTAAAATCATTAAATAGAAGAAGCTTTCTGAAAACAGCAGCTGGCCTTTCCGCTGTTGCCACCTTGGGTAGTTTACCACTGACCTCGTTTGCAGGTTCTAAAAAAATAAAATTAACCATTCTGCATACCAATGATGTCCATAGTAGAATTGAACCGTTTCCAATGGATGGCGGAAGATATCAGGGATTAGCTGGAGTTGCCCGCAGAAGTACCCTTATTAAAAAAGTAAGAGCTGAGGAGGCTCACGTCTTATTGCTGGATGCTGGCGATATGTTTCAAGGTACCCCCTATTTCAACCTATTTGGTGGAAAATTAGAACTTGACCTCATGACCAAATTAGGGTATGATGCTGGTACATTTGGTAATCATGAATTTGATAATGGTTTAAACGGACTGGTCAAATATTTGGACCATGCTAAATTTCCTTTCTTAACGGCTAACTATGACTTCACAGGAACAGTGCTGGAAGGAAAAACACAAGATTATACCATCTTCAAAAAAGCAGGAGTCAAAATTGGTGTATTTGGTCTTGGGGTAGATATTGAAGGGCTGGTGGATCCCAATAACTTCAAAGGGATGAAATACCTAGATCCAATAGCTGTGGCAAATCGTGTCGTAAAAGAGCTTAAGGAAAAGCACAAGTGCGATCTGGTTATTTGTTTATCGCATTTGGGTTACCAATACGATAGTAACAAAGTATCGGATCTTGTACTAGCAGCCCAAACAAGTGATATTGATTTGATCATTGGTGGACATACGCATACCTTCTTGAAAGAACCCACTTTTGTGACCAACTTAAAAGGAACAAAAACAGCGGTCAATCAAGTGGGTTTCGCAGGTATCAACTTAGGACGGATCGATATTATTTTTGAGCCTTCGACGGGTAAAAAGAACCTCATCGCTTCAACGTATGAAATCAATGATGCGATAGCAGCATCCCAGTTGGTGTAACATAACTATTTTTTTAACTAGCCAAAGGGATATCTTATATTCTTTTGGCTTTTTACATATTCACTTGAAAAAACTTTTATCCATTTACATCGGATCCTTCAAAGGATTATCCCGCTCCGCCTGGTTGCTCGCCATCGTAATGTTGATCAACAGAATGGGAAGTATGGTGATCCCATTTTTAGGGATCTACATGACTCAAGCTCTTGATTTTAATATCAAACAAGTAGGCCTTGTATTGATGTGTTTCGGTTTTGGATCTGTATGTGGCTCCTATGTGGGCGGGTGGCTGACAGATCGATTTGGAAGTTTCAAAGTTCAGCTATTCAGTTTAATCTTAGCAGCTCCTTTATTTCTCATCACACCATACTTTAGAACGGTAGAGTCTTTGGGTATGATGATTTTTGTATTGAGCGCTGTATTTGATGCATTTAGGCCTGCCAACTCGGTTTCTGTAGCCAGTTATGCTAAACCTGAAAATATAACGCGAGCGTTCTCTTTAAATCGTTTGGCCGTGAACCTTGGCTTTTCAATCGGACCGGCAGTAGGTGGTTTTTTGGCTGGCATATCTTTTAATTGGATCTTCTACGGAAATGCCATGGCGGCAGCAGCGGCTGCAATTGTATTTTTTCTCTTCTTCTATAAGAAGGAAAAAAACAATCTAAAAGCTTTAAAAGCTGCACCAATCACGACTACATCCCACAATAAAAAAGAACGAAACCCCTATAAAGATGGACCATTCATTGTCTTTAATATCCTATGCTGTATATTTTCGCTATGCTTTTTCCAGCTGATATCAACCCTTCCTATTTTCTATCGCGAAGTCCATCACCTCAATGAACATGAGATCGGATTTCTAATGGGATGGAGTGGCTTGATTATCGTTTTATTGGAGATGTTTATCGTACATATTGCCGAAAACAAATTAACGATTACAAAAACATTGGTCATTGGAACATTATTCTGCTCCATCTCTTATGCAATGTTCAACATACATGCAGGCTTATTCATGCTATATGTCACATTCTTTGTATTTGGTATAGGTGAAATGCTCACCTTACCTTTTATGGCGACAGCGACCATCAATCGATCGGCACCCAAAACACAGGGTGCTTATATGGGGTTCAATTCTTTGGCCTTCTCTGCTGCGAATATCTTTTCGCCTCTGTTAGGAACCAATATCGTTGGATCTTTTGGATTTACGACCCTCTGGTGGGCTACCTCGGCAGTGCTAGCCTGTACTGCAGCGGGATTCTATTTTATTTTAAAACGTATGTAAAAAAATAGTTCTAATAAAAATAAAAGGCTGATACCATCTGATATCAGCCTTTTATTTTTAGAGATTAAGCTTATTAATTACTAAAGTAAGCTCTTACATTTTTACCTTCAACCCAGTTCATAAAAGCTTTGTTGACGACTTTATTTCCTCCAGGTGTTGGATAATTACCGGAGAAGTACCAATCTCCTTTATGATCAGGACATGCAATATGCAAATTGTCTAATGTCTGGAAAATGACCTTAACTTCTGCTTTCAAATGATGAGGGGTAATGATTCTCGCGATCTCATTGGAAATCTCATCATCAGTAAAAGGTTCGTAAATTTCTTTAACGTAATTGTCGATATCATCAATATCAGCTGTTATGGAAACCAAACATTTCTGATATACTTCGTCAATAATATGGGCTAATCCACGTTTTCTTAATAAAGAAACTGCAGCTTCAAATGCAACAAACTCGCCCATTCTGGACATATCGATACCATAACAATCTGGATAACGGATCTGTGGAGCCGACGATACGATAACAATCTTTTTAGGATTCAAACGATCCAAAATTGTTAAGATACTTTGCTTTAGAGTCGTACCTCTCACGATCGAGTCGTCAATGGCTACAATAGTATCTTCATGATCTTTCACGATACCGTAGGTCGTATCATACACATGCTGTACCATATCTGTACGATCGGCATCTTGTGTAATGAAAGTACGCAGTTTAGCATCTTTAACATTCAATTTCTCGAAACGAGGATGAATGCTTAAAATATCTTCTAACTCACCATCATCAATCTTATCCGCTCGATTTAAGAGTGCATCCTTTTGAAAGTCTCTTACGTAAGTATTAATTCCATCCATCAAACCATAGTAGGAAACTTCAGCTGTATTAGGGATGAAAGAAAATACGGTGTTTTTAATATTATTATCAATAGCGTTTAACACCTGTGGACATAACAAACGTCCCAATTGCTTACGCTCTTTATAAATATCTGCATCTGAGCCTCTAGAGAAATAAATACGTTCAAAAGAACATGATTTTTGTTCCACAGGCTCTCTAAACATTTCCTCCGTTACTGTACCATCTTTTTTAGCGATTAAAGCATGACCAGGTTTAATTTCCTGAACTTTATCGATAGAAATATTAAATGCAGTCTGAATAACCGGTCTTTCCGAAGCGACTACAAGTACCTCGTCGTCTTTATAATAGAAAGCTGGACGGATACCTGCTGGATCACGCATCACAAATGCATCTCCATGACCAAATATACCTGCAATCGTGTAACCACCATCCCAAGTTTTTGCCGAACGAGTTAAGATTTTCGGAACATCTAAATTCTGAGCAATTAATGAGCTGATTTCAATATTAGAATATCCTTCTTGTTTAAACTTATCAAATAAGTCTTGATTTTCATCATCTAAGAAATGTCCGATTTTTTCTAAAACAGTAACTGTATCTGCCTTTTCCTTTGGGTGCTGACCCAATTCATACAATTGTTGCAATAGCTCGTCAACATTGGTCATATTGAAATTTCCAGCAACAACCAAATTGCGAGACATCCAGTTATTTTGTCTTAAAAAAGGATGACAGCTTTCAATGCTATTTTTTCCATGAGTACCATAACGCAAGTGTCCTAGCAATACCTCTCCGGTAAAACTAACATTATCTTTTAACCATTGCGTATCTTTAGATTGCTCCGGATAAGCCTTTTGCACCGAAGCAAACTTCTTTTGTACGTATTCAAAGATATCAGCTACAGCACTAGATCCCATCGCTCTATAACGAGAAATGTATCTATTTCCTGGCTTGACATCGAATTTAATGGTCGCAATACCCGCACCATCTTGGCCACGGTTGTGTTGCTTTTCCATCAATAAGTACAATTTGTTTATGCCGTAGTAAGGCGTACCGTATTTTTCCTGGTAATAAGAAAGGGGCTTTAACAGTCGAATAAGTGCTATACCGCACTCGTGTTTAATTGAGTCGCTCATATCTTGATTTGATGTCGCAAAAATAGCAAATAATTATAATTAGTTGTATCAAAAAAAGACTCCTGTTTCTAAAAATTACAACTAGACGACAAGCAAAACTATCTGGCTAGCTGTTGCAAAGCAACTTGCAAGACTTTAACATCATCTACTCCATCTAAATGTTTCAATAATTTTCTTGTTTTGGCATCATAGATATAGATCGATGGTGTCTGTGTAGGCTTAAACAAGGTGATAAACTGACCATTGGGATCCCAGATAAAAGATACTTTGGGCTCTGGTTTCAACTTTTTCGCAAACATGTTGATAAATCCATCGACATATTCGAGGTCATTCATCGCTACAAAATAAAATTTAACACGTCTGAATGTGCTCATCTGTTCTGCAATGCCTGCTCCCATTTTTTGACAATGACCGCAACCGGTATCATAATAATTAAAAACAATAAGTCCGTCCTTAGGTAGATCTGCAGGCTTAAAATCATTTCTTGTAAACAAGTCCTGTAAAGAAAAATTAGGGATTTGATTCGGTGCTTGCGCATGGACGTGCTTCACAGATATAAATAAAAAAGCAAGGAATAGGAATGTAAATGTTCTCATGAGATCAAAAAAATAAAATGCTACTGAATAAGGTTAAATATACGAGACAAATTGTACACATGACACCAATATGTTAGTTTATTTACAAAAAATAACGTAAGTTTGGTTGATTAAATTTTTTAAGAACGTCACTTAACACAATTAAACTGTGAAAAAACGTATTGCCATATTCGCTTCAGGTTCTGGTTCCAACGCTCAAAAAATAATGGAATATTTTAAATATTCTGAAGATGCCGAAATCGCTATTGTATTGAGCAATAATGCCGATGCTTACGTGATCCAAAGGGCTGATAATTTTGAAATACCTGTACATGTATTTGACCGTGAAGAGTTTTTCAAATCGGACGAAATTGTTAAAATGCTAAAAAATTTAAATATTGATTTAATTGTGCTTGCCGGATTCCTCTGGTTAGTTCCCACCAATTTATTACAAGCTTTCCCCAATAAGATCATCAATATACACCCGGCACTATTACCTAAATATGGTGGAAAAGGGATGTATGGTGACCATGTGCATCAAGCTGTATTGGCAAATAAGGAAACAGAACATGGGATCACGATTCATTTTGCTAATGAGCATTTTGATGAAGGTGAAGTCATTTATCAAGGAAGATTTAAAGTTGAGCCTCAAGACACCTTAGAGGTGATCAAATTCAAAGGACAGCAATTGGAGCATCAGCAATATCCTAAGGTAATTGACAACTTACTTAAAAAAATGTAATTTAACATTTTTTTATTTAGACTGTTTATAAATAATGTGTATCTTTGCACTATGGATACTTTAGAATTGCAAGGAATAGGATTTCAAGATACTTTTTCAAAGGAGAAAATGGATTTTTGTGCTGACACAAAAGCATCAAGTCCATTTTCTCCTTTTTCATGTGCATGTTTTAAAAAATGTTGCAAGAAATATAAAAAAGGGAATCGATGCAGTAAGTGTCCAAAGCGTTAAAAAAACGCTACTCTTCCAGATAGTTTAAATCTTTATCAAAACTTTCTTCCAATTGTGTTAGGGCATAAATGGCAATTCCTGATAATAAAAATATCATGACAAAAGCCGCAATGATGATCCCCCATTGATTCACTAGAATCCCATATAGCATCGTCGATGGTATCAGCGCGCCACGGACAAAATTGGGTGCGGTAGTCGCCACTGTAGCTCTTAAATTGGTACCAAACTGCTCTGCGGAAATCGTCACAAAAGTAGCCCAATATCCGATGCCCAGCCCCATAAAAAAACATAACCAGATAAATTTGGTTTCCGACAAACCATCGCTTAGCAAATACCAAGATGCACTGATCAGAATAACCATTTGACATAGAAATACGACCTTTTTCCGAGATTTTAACACTTGTGCCAACAAACCCGCCAATAGATCCCCCAACGAAATACCAAGATAGGTGAACAATACGCCCTTTCCAGCACTCAGTGTTTCGGGGGCATGCAACGCTTTTCCTATTTCCGGAGCTTGGGTGACTAATACACCTACGACAAACCAAATGGGCAATCCGATACATAAGCAGTACAGATACCTTTTGAATCTGCTCCTATCGGTGAAAAGCATACTAAATTTTCCTTTAACCACTGCTTTACTTTCTGCTGTTTTAAATAAACCCGATTCCAAAGCTCCTACCCGCATTAATAACAGCAATAATCCCATTCCTCCACCTACAAAGTAGGCCGTACGCCAATCATACTGCTCAGAGATAACATATCCCAACACGGCACCCAAGACTCCTACTGTAGCCACCAACATCGTTCCATATCCACGTTTAGACTTGTGCATACTTTCACTGACCAAGGTAATTCCAGCCCCCAATTCACCCGCCAAACCAATACCTGCAATAAATCGAATAATACCATAAGTCATCACATCATGAACAAAACCATTGTAAATATTGGCCAAGGAGTATAATAAAATAGATCCGAACAAGACTTTCAGTCTACCAAACTTATCTCCAATAATGCCCCATATCACGCCACCGATCAATAATCCTCCCATCTGCATATTCAAGACAAATTCACCTTCGGCACGCATATCTTGGGGAGAAACACCTATTTCTTCAAATGATTTGACCCGCACTATCGAGAAAATAATCAGATCGTAGATATCGACAAAATATCCCAACGAGGCAACAAGAATAATAATCCAAACATTCCTGTTTGTGTGCGAATTTGATTGGTTAGTCATAATTCAATTTTTTATAAAAGTATCATTGTACAACCATTTTTACAAGTTAAATAGGAAACGATTTTAATTTATTGTATTACCTTTGCGCGATGTTGTATAGTCCGAAATCTCTGAAGTGGTTATTAAGAATCTACCCCCCTTTTTTATTCCAAAGGATATGGGTTCAACGAATCTATTCTGATTTTCAAGGTGTAGACGTTAAAATCATTAAAAGCATTTTCAATAAGAACACCAATAACACCATCTTTGGTGGAACGATATTTTCAGCTGTAGATCCTTTCTATGCCATACTTATTGATCAGCGACTGCAGGCTCATGGATTTAAAAAAACAGTAGCCTGGCTGAAATCGGCTTCTATTGAATATAAAAAACCGGGATTAACCAACTTAAAATTTTCCATCAAGATCAATGACTCCGATTTCAATGAATGTATGGATACCCTAAAAAGCAGGGGGCGGATGATTAAAACGTTTTTGGTCGAGATTGTCAACGATCAAAATGAGGTATGCGCGGTCGCAAAGAATGAGATCTATATTCGTGACTTGAATTTTACATACACAAGGGCATAATTAGCTATTATCTTCCTGATCTATTTGGTATCTTTGTCAGTATTAGACAAAATAGTTCAATATGAAAAAATTAGCTTTCTTAATTGCATCAGCTTTTGCGATTACTTCCTGTAACAATAGCTCAAATACAAATAATCAAAATGATTTAGCTAAAACGCAAGAAGAAACCATGAAAATTCATGATGAGATCATGCCACAAGTAAGTGTATTTGACAAAGACGCTGTTACTATCGATTCCATCCTAACGAATCTTCATGCGATCAAAACAGCTAAACCAGCGCTAGATACGACTCAAACACGCCAAGAGTTAACCCAGTTAAAAAAGAATCTTGAGGAAGCGACAGATCACATGATGGACTGGATGAAAGGATACAGTGCAGATTCTACAACAGTAGATTATGCAAATCGCGAATTAACTAAAGTAAAAGATATGAAAGCTGTTTTTGATCGTGTATCTAAAGAGAAACAAGAAATCTTAAATAAGTATTAGTATGGTCAACTTATTTCATATTCGTGCTTCCCTGTTCTTAGCACTAGCGGCATTGGGAATTTCAAGTTGTCAATCCAATACAGCGACTCTTCCTATCTATGGTCAACGTGAACCTGTTGAGAAAATTGTTGATGGTAAAACCATTACGGATACCCTTTATCATACCATACCTGCATTTAAATTTTTAAATCAAGATAGTATCTATATCACGGACAAGAATTACGATAATAAAGTATATATCGCTAATTTCTTTTTCACACATTGTCCAAGTATCTGCCCAACCATGAATAGAAATCTATTAAAGGTATATGAGCAGTATAAAGACAGCGACCAAGTTTACTTCCTTTCCCACAGCATTGATTTTAAATATGACCAGCCTCATGTATTAAAAGAATACGCACATAAATTGGGGGTTAGCAATGATCACTGGAATTTTGTTACCGGTTCAAAAGCGGACATCTATGGAATCGCAAATCAGTATTTAGTTTATACCGCAGAAGACAAAAATGCTCCAGGTGGTTATGATCATCAAGGCTATCTGGTTTTAATCGATAAACAAAAACGAATTCGTGGAGCATATGATGGAACAAATGATGAGCAAGTGGCAAAATTACAAAAAGAGCTTGCTATCCTGCTAGAAGAAAAGTAAGATGACTAAAATATTTTTTTTAGGAATATTGGTTTCCATCTATTTCCTGAGTGCTATGAGCAGTTGTCAGTCTGGTGAAGATATCAAAACTGCACAATATGCCGTAAATGGACAGAAAATATATATCAATCACTGCAAAAATTGTCATGGAGAGAAGGGTGAAGGTCTAGGTCTTTTATATCCACCTTTAACTGATGTCGATTTTTTAACAAAAAACAGAGAACGTCTATCTTGTATTATTAGAAACGGTTTAAATGAAGAAATCACCGTTGCAGGAAAAACATTTCATACCATCATGCCCGCAAACGAAACGTTAACGGATATTGATATTGCCTATGTTTTGACTTACATAACCACTAATTTTGGAAAACAAGATAAAATATTCAGTCTGGAGGAAGTACAGCAGGATTTGATCAATTGTAAGTAAGTACATTAATAACATCTATAAAAAAGCTTAGTTTTTATGAACTAGGCTTTTTTTATGGCTAAAAATATAAAAAGAAAGGTTTTCAAACGGGGAGAATGAAAACCTTTACTAACCAATTATAAACCTAAATTATGATGTGCAAATATAGGTCCTGTAAATGGATTAGCAAACTAACCCATGTTAAATTTACGTTAACCTTTACTATATCATGGTGGAGATGGCTGTAATGAATAAAATTCATGTTTTCATTACATTATTTTGACAGATACATTTAATTAAAATTTCTACATTTGGAACCGAATGAACGTTCAATACACACAAAATAATCCAAAAGTGATTTCCATATTCGAGACTACCCTGAGGTTGATCAAAGATCATGGTTTTCATGGCACGGCAATGAGTAAGATCGCTCAAGATGCTGATGTCGCAATCGGTACCATATACCATTACTTTCCTTCAAAAGATGATTTGATCGTGAGCTTATTTCAATATTGCGGAGACGCGCTCAACGAATCTATTTTTGAATCCATACACGAGGAGTTAACGTATAAGGAAACTTTTTTTCACATATGGAAGGGGTTTGTCAAATTTTATCGAGAAAACGTAGAAATGTTTAGTTTTTTTGAACAATTTTACTCATCTCCATATTATAAAGTGAACAGTTACGAAACGAATGAATCCATTAGTGGTCAGAGCAGTATACTCAAATTCTTAACGGAAGGTATTCAACGAGGTGAACTGAAAAACACCAATGTTGAAGTACTCGCTTGCATATTCTTTGGAACTGCTGTATCAGCGATTAAAGGAGTAAAACACAATAAATTAAAATCAAATGAAAGCATCGAAGATGTTGTGAAAATCATTTGGGATGGAGTTAAAAATAAATAATTATATGAAGTTTAGACAAATAGCCTTCTCTTTGGCAGCCCTAACAACCGTATGGAATGTTAGTTATGCCCAACAAACAGGCAATGAGGCATTACCTGCTAGAGCAAATTTGCAGCAACTCATTGACTATGCCCTGAATAATAAGATTAGTCTTAAGCAGGCTGCAATTGATGAGGAAATTGGCGAAAAAGATATTGACATTGCCTTATCTGGATGGTTGCCACAGGTAAATGCAAATGGATCTTACAACTATAATGTAAAGGTTCCTACTTCTTTTATAGGTGGTCAGAACATTGCTTTAGGACAAAAGAATGCGAGTGCCCTAACCATTCAGGCTGATCAACAGATTTTGAATCCGGCATTGATGCAAGCTTCAAAGGCTGCGACACTTATCCGTCAATCGAATAAACAAAATACAGAAAATCAAAAAATCACGACCGTAGTTGAAGTGAGCAAGGCATATTATGATATCTTGACGAGTGAAGAGCAAATCAAAATCGTACGTGAAAATATAACCAGACTTCAAAAGCAATATAATGATGCCAAAGTACGCTATGAAGTTGGGATGGTTGATAAAACGGACTTCAAGAGAGCACAAATTGCATTAAGTAATGCTCATGCAGACGAGAAACGTACCATTGAAATGCGTCGCTATAAATATGATTATTTGAAAAATTTGTTAGCAGTAGACCATCAAGCGGACGTTACCTTATCTTTCGAAAATGCGAATATGGAAAACCAGATTTTGATTGACACCACTTCATCCGCAAGTGTAACAAACAGAATTGAATTCCAACAATTGCAAACGTCTAAAAAAATGCAGGAATTGGAAACTCAATATTATAAATGGACTTACTTACCTAATTTAAGTGCATTTTACAATTATGCTTTCAATTATAGAGACAACAAATTTAAAGATCTATATAAAGACAATTTTCCGAGTTCTGTAGCTGGGTTATCGGTCTCGATCCCAATCTTTCAAGGCTTTAAAAGAAAACATCAAATCAATCAGTCCAAACTTCGTGAAAGTAGAATTGATCTAAGCATGGAGGATTTGAAAAACCAAATCAATACGGAGTATGCGCTTGCTACAGCATCCTATAATGCCAATTTAATCGACTGGAAAACGTCAAAAGATAACGTTGATCTATCTAAGGAAGTATATGACACCATTAAGTTGCAATATGACGAAGGTATTAAAACTTATTTGGACTTAATGACAGCAGAAACTGATCTGAAGACCAGTCAATTGAATTATTTAAATGCGCTTTATGCACTTCTTTCAAGCAAGTTAGATGTTCAAAAAGCTTTAGGAACTGTAGACACAAAATAAACAACATTTAGAAACCAAGAATATCATGAATAAAAAACATTTATTAGCAGCTTTTTTTATTGGAACTACGCTAATTTGGCAGGCATGTGGCAATAAAGATGCGCAGAAACAACAGGCTGCTGCACAGCAAGCAGAACGTGTTGTCCCTGTATCCCTTGCAACAGCTACAGAAGAAATCGTAACAGGCAACCAAACTTATCCAGCTACAGTAAAACCTTTGAATGAAGCCGAATTATTTGCTGAAGTTTCTGGTTATGTAACACAAATATTTGTCACTGATGGAGCATCTGTTTCCAAAGGTCAAAAATTATATGAAATTGACGGTACACGGTATACCGCCGCTTTAGATCAAGCGAGAGCTAATCTTAGAATTGCACAATCCAATTTGGATCGTGTACAGACAGATTTAAACCGTTACCAAGCATTAGCAGATAAAGATGCGATTGCAAAACAAACGTTAGATTACGCAAAAACAGATGTAGCCAATCAAAAAGCTCAAATCTTGTCAGCTCAAGCAGCGGTCACTACAGCTCAAACAAACTTAAATCGTTCGACCATCCGTGCTCCTTTTGCTGGTATTGTCGGTATATCCGAAGTTCGTCTTGGAGCTTTAGTTAACCCAGGAACTACACGTTTAAATACATTATCTTCTGTCAATCCGGTTGCCGTAGAAATTCAAGTGAGCGAACGTGATATTCCTCAATTTGTGAGTTTACAAAAATCAGGTTCCGCAGCGCAGATCAATGCGATATTGCCTGATGGTACTGAATATGCTTCTGCCGGTAGAATCACCACCATTGACCGTGCTGTAGATCCACAAACAGGAACCCTTAAAGTTCGTGCTAATTTTGACAATGCCAGCAATGTCTTGAGAGCCGGCATGAACCTTTCATTAAACGTTAAAACGAATTCTGCGACAGAAGAAGTAGTCATTCCATATAAAGCTATTCAAGATCAATTGGGTGTATTTAATGTATATGTAGTTGGCGATAGCAGCAAAGCTGAACAACGTAAAGTGGAGTTAGGGATAAAACTAGGTGATAAAGTAGTAGTAAAATCAGGACTTAAAGTCGGTGAAAAAATTGTTGTAGATGGTATTATGAATGTGCAAACAGGAGTAAAAGTTGCTGAAGCTTCTGCTGCTGCTCCAGATGCAAACGCTGCAAAAAAATAATTTTCACAGATTTTATAAGATATACAAAAACATATGATTTCAGAAGTTTTTATAAAAAGACCCGTCACAGCCATTGTCATTTCCCTATTGATTTTGATCGTAGGTGGAATTTCAATTGTGTCTTTGCCGATCAGTCAGTATCCATCCGTAGCGCCGCCAACCGTATCGGTAACAGCGAACTATACGGGAGCGGATGCCCAAACTGTCGAACAGACAGTAACGACTCCTATTGAGAGTCAAATTAATGGTACTCCAGGCATGCTTTACATGTCTTCTAATAGTACATCAAATGGTCAGTCACAGATCACCGTCACGTTTGAAGTAGGCACTGATATTGATATTGCGACACTGGATGTACAAAACCGTGTGGGTATTGCCGAACCGGCATTACCAGAGGCTGTTAAACGTTTGGGAGTAACAACACGTAAAGCAAATACCGATATCTTGATGTTGGTTTCCCTGGTATCTCCAAAGGGTACACGTGATGCAAAATTCTTAGATAACTATGCCAATTTATACATTAAAGATGCATTATTACGTGTCAGTGGTGTTGGTGAGGTTACCGCATTTGGACAACCATTCTCCATGCGTGTGTGGTTAGATGCAAATAAATTAACCAGTTTAAGACTAACTCCTGCTGATGTATCTGCAGCTATTGGTGAGCAAAACTTAAGAATCCCGGGAGGATCAGTAGGTTCTTCTCCTCAAAAATCGGATCAGGTATTTGAATATCCGGTGATCACGGATTCCGATTTATCTTCAGTAGAAGATTTTGAAGAAATTATTGTTAAATCAAATACGGATGGATCGATTGTCTTATTAAAAGATGTAGCTAAAGTTGAATTAGGTCAATTTAGTTATGCGACCAGTACACGTGTAAATGGGATGACTTCTTCTGGTATGATGGTTTCTCAAACTCCAGGAGGTAATGCTGTTCAATCGGCAGAGGGTATCTATTCTGCATTGGAACGATTGAAAAAATCATTTCCTGATGATGTTGATTACGTCGTGGGTTATGAAACTATTTCCGTTGTAAATGCTTCTATTGAATCTGTTATCCATACCTTGATCGAAGCCTTACTATTGGTGACATTAGTGGTATTTTTCTTCCTACAATCTTGGAGAGCAACTTTAATTCCAGTATTGGCGATCCCAGTATCTATTGTTGGTACTTTTATTTTCTTCTTATTGTTTGGTTTCTCCATCAATAACTTGACTTTACTGGCATTCGTACTTGCGATTGGAATCGTGGTGGATGATGCGATTGTGGTCGTCGAGGCGGTACAGCATTATATTGACCATTATAAAATGTCAGCAGCAGATGCAACACGTCGCGCCATGAAAGACATTACTGCTCCCGTTATTGCGATTGCTTTGATTCTTTCGGCCGTATTCGTACCCGTAGGGTTTATCCCGGGTATGGTAGGACAATTGTACCAACAATTCTCCATTACCATTGCCGTATCGGTTATGCTATCTGCATTTATTGCCTTGTCTTTGACTCCAGCTTTATGTTCGATCATGTTAAGACCAACAGCAGTTCACTCGGAAGCGAAAGGTCTCAACAAATTCTTTTACAAGTTTAACATCTGGTTTGAAAGGGTAACGAACAAATATTCACGCGGTGTCCGATATTGTATCAAAAAAGCACCTATGGCGCTGATTATTTTACTTTGTATCTTCATTGGTACGGGCTATATGTTTAACAAAAAACCAACTGGATTTATCCCTGGTGAAGATAATGGTATGTTCTTCGCTGGTATAACTCTTCCAGAGGGATCATCTTCAAATCGTACAAAAGAAATCTTACATGAAGTAGAACAAGAGTTACGTAAGGATTATCCAGAGATTAAAGATATTACTGCTATTGCAGGTATTAATATTTTGAACCGCGCTTTCCAACCAAACGTAGCAACTGTTTTCGTTTCGTTAAAACCTTGGGGTGAAAGAGCACGTACAGCGAATCAAATTACAGGTGGTATCATGGGTAAATATGCTGGTTATACGAAAGCTCGCGTTCTTGCTGTAACTCCTCCTGCAATTCCAGGTTTAGGTACATCTGGTGGTTTCAGTTTGATGATTCAGGATCAACAAACCGTGGATATCAAAGTTTTTGAAGGCGTTGTTGGTAAATTTTTAGCAGCAGCTAATCAAAGACCAGAGATTGGAATGGCTTATACCCTATTTAATACTAAAACTCCAAATTACAAGTTATCTGTTAATAGAGAGCAAGCTAAAAAAATGGGCGTTCCGGTTTCGACCATCTATTCCACCATATCGGCCTACTTGGGATCATCCTACATCAATGATTTTACAAGATACGGACGTAACTTTAGGGTAGTGTCGCAAGCGGATCAAGACTACCGCATGAATATTGAAGATATCAACAAATTATATGTCAACAATAGTCGAGGCGAATCTGTTCCTTTAGGTTCATTGGTGACTTGGAATTTGGTGCAAAACCCAGCTATTATCAATCACTACAATATCTTCAGAAGTATTGAGGTGAGTGGTAGTGCAGCTCCAGGTTACTCCTCTGGGGATGCCATTAGAGCTCTTCAGGAAGTTGCTGCCGAAACATTGCCAAATGGATATTCGTATGATTTCTCGGGATTGGCTTTACAAGAGACAAAATCTGGAAATATGACGATTATGATCTTTGGTCTCTGTATTTTGTTTGTATTCTTATTATTGGCTGCACTTTATGAAAGTTGGTCAGTTCCATTCTCGATTTTACTATCGGTACCTCTTGGGGTTTTTGGAGCGATTTTAACATTAACCTTGATTCCAGCGTTAGATAACAATATCTATGCTCAAATTGGTTTAGTTGCTATCATCGGTTTGGCCGCTAAAAACGCCATTTTGATCGTGGAGTTTGCAAAGGAACGTGTTGATATTGGTATGAACTTGTACGATGCGACGCTTGATGCGGTTAAACTTCGTCTTCGTCCGATTATCATGACATCATTTGCATTTATATTAGGTATCATTCCATTGATGCTCTCAAAAGGTGCAGGAGCGATTTCACGTCAAACGATTGGATGGACCGTATTTGGTGGTATGACTGCCGCTACTGTATTAGCGATCTTTATTGTTCCCGTATTGTTCGTCGTGATCACACGATTAGCTTATGGTAAGAAAAAATTAGCAGAATTAGAGGCTAATTTTGATGAAGAAAAAGCGAAAAACTTGTCTGCTCACTAGACATTAAAACAAACTCAACAGGATAAAGAAAGCCTTTCAATTCAATTTGAAAGGCTTTCTTTTTTATTTCACGTATCCAAAACTCTACATTACTCTACCATCACAACATTCTTACATTGTAATCTTGAAATTGATACTAACAAATCTGTAATTTAGCTCATTAACCTAATCAAAATCATGAAATCAAAATTTCTCACGTTGCTATTGCTTACAAGTGCAATAACAACACTGCATGCACAATCTGCCAAAGATTATGCAGATGCGTATCAAGATTTACAAGTATTTGAAAGTCCTTTAGCTATTAAGCTCAAAAAAGGAATGAAACAATCCGATCTCAATAAAATCAAAAATCCGCAAGTCAAAGAGGTCGCAATCGCCATTCTTAAAAATCAATACGATCAAACCTATCGATTTGCAGAATACAAAGCCATCCTAAGCCCAGCAACATTGGGACATAGCTTAATGATTGGTGATGGTTATAGCAAATATGAAAACATGACAGGAATTTATCTTCCTGTAGGTCGTCATATTATATCGGCAGACCATATTTCTGCTGATCATGATGTTAAATTGATCATTCCTAATTGGAACCGCAGAGCTCCTGAAGGAATGGATCCGACCAAAGATCCCAAAGGATGGGGCATTGTTAAGCAAGAATTCAAACTCAAGAATGGGATCAACATCATTGATGTCAAAGATTTTGACGGTCTCGCTTATATCGACTATTTCTCTGAAGATCCTAAAAAAGAAAAAGCAATCCAAGTACATTTTATTGGTAGTGCAGTTAATGGTTACTTTGATATTACGAAAAACAATGATGAAGATTGGAACAAATTAGTAGATCAAGCTGTATATCCGATTATAGATGCCAAAGGTCGCCACATTCAGATTGCCTACCCTACTGCCGATATTAAAAAGTATGCTTATGGAAAAGGTGTCGAGCTGATCAGTAATTATGATTCTCTTATTTACAGACAGCACCGTATTATGGGACTTATTAAATATAATAAAGTCCCTGAAAACAAGATTCTCTCACGCGTCAACTACAACTATTATATGTTCCGTGATGGTGATGGAGTTGCTTATATGGGTACAGACCCAGGCAATGCGATGCCGCTGGTTGTAGATCCCGCCCGCGTGATCAAAGGAGATCCATGCTGGGGTTTTTCTCATGAAGTAGGTCATGTACATCAATTAAGACCTTACTTGAATTGGGGTGGATTGGGCGAAGTGAGCAACAATATTTTCTCTCTTTATGTCACCACTTCTTATGGCAATAAAAGCCGTCTTTCTGAACAAGGAAATTACAAAAAATCAAGGGAAAGTATCATCAATGGTAAGATAAGCTACCTGCAGGATCCGGACGTATTCAATCGTTTAGTACCTTTCTGGCAACTTCAATTGTACTTCGCAAATCAAGGTCATAATCCTAATTTTTATCCCGATCTATTTGAAGCCTTTCGCAAACAGAATCCAGAACGCAGAAGCAGACGAGGTGGTGGTCAAGTCATGGGCGATCGCGGAAACAACCCTGCTGTACACCAGTTGAATTTTGTAAAAACAGCATCAGAGGTTGCAAAACTTGATCTAACATATTTCTTTGATCTATATGGTTTCTTTCATGTTGGCAAATTTACCTATGATGATTATGGTCAATACACATACGAAATGACCCAAGAAATGGTTGATAAATGTAAGCAGGAGATTAAACAGCTGAATCTTCCAAAGCCAAATATGGATATTTCTACGTTGATAGATTAACCTTAGATCAATAAAAAGAGTTCGACAAATTATATTGTCGAACCCTTTACCCTTCTCATATGGTTTATCTAAAAACCGAATTATTATTAAACTATTTATTTTGTAGCACTCAGTTAGAAAAATTACTAATAAAGGCTTTACCTTTATTAGTAACCTATTTACTTAAAGAAAGAGTATAGTGATACAGTCTTTTGATAGCATTTAGAAAACAATTTAAAGTGCATTTTTTTTATGACATCTACTCCAATACGCAATCTTTTAAGATGAACCATTCAACCCTCATATAGGATATTTTTCCCTAAATAGACCTTTATAATAAAGCCTTTTATATCTTACAGGTCTTTTTTAACCAGAAAACTTTAATAAAATTAAGCCATGAAGAAAAAGCAAGAAAGAGATTTTAGCCAGTTTTTTAAAAGACATCCATGCAGAATAGGTATCTGCCATACCTGAACTAACGGATGCATTTGAGGAGATCCGCTTTGTTAAGGGCGAGTACCTGACCAACAACTGGGGAGAGCTCTATCTTATAGCCGAGGGTTTATTTGGAAAGTAGGAAAAGACATGTCCAGTATGTTATATCACCTAGTGACGAGATACTTATAACCTCATATCATAGGCACAACGATCAGTTTATCGCCCTGACTGATAGCATCACGTATTTGACTACCCGCGAGCAACTGTTTACCATCAACCAAAAGAATCATCAACTTTTTCCGATCTATGCCAGCCTCATGGACAAACAGCAGCAATAGCTCGATTATCGGGCAAAACTGCTCTCATTGCCCAATCCTGATAAATATGATTTTGTCTTTGATCGATATCCAGATATCCGCAGGTACATTAAAAGAAAGAACTAGCCCGGTTTATGGGCATCAGTGAAGAGCTGCTTCGCCGACTTATACGCGAAAGAGAATAGGCATTTTCCCAATAATTTGGGTTTTTATGCCCAATAATTTGGGCATAAAAACCCAAAACATAGTGTCCAAATTCCCAAGATATAACAAAAAATGCTATTGAAATTTGTAATAGCAGGTCGGATGAAAGAGATCATTACCATCCAACTTAAAAGAAGAAAGAAACCGTGAAAGTATCATTTTTTCCGATCTGCTCACTAAAAAACAAATTTATGAAACAGGACAAGAAAAAATTTGCAACCTTCCCCATCGGCGGGTAAGACCCGCACACAGGAAATCAGTTAACGGCAGTTGACTATTCCGTCGCATCGATAGAAGAGACATCACAACGCAAAAAAATGGAACATATCATCAACAACAAGGGCAACAAGATACACCCGGCAACATCCACAAAAAATGGTAGTTTAATCCGTCGGAGTGCACATTGGATCAAGCCTCGCATACCTGCTTTGATTATTTATGGCTATGCTTTCTTGTATTTCTATACAGGAATTGCGAAGCTGCAAATTATCGCTGAATTTATCCGGGGAAACAGCAAAATCCCTTATTTAGGGAAATATGCTGAACTGATCGGCTGGGGCATTCCTTCTTTGGAAATTCTGCTGGCTGTACTATTGATTGTCCCGGGATACAAGATAAAGCGTTTTGCCCTACATGCATCTACCTTTTTGATGGGCATATTCGCACTTTATCTGACCCTAATGGTCGCTTTTGTTGAAAAAAAACTCTGTAATTGCGGAGGTGTGATCGAATCCATGGGCTGGAGAACACATATTATCTTTAATGTGGTCTGGTTTATCGCCGGAATCTATGCCCTAAGAAAAACAAAAATTATAAACAATTAAAACTAAAGGTATGAAAACCTCATTAAAAAATTTCACAAAAGTGCTACTTGGAGTAGCTGTTTTAGGCGGTGCGGCATTAACGCAATCATTTACACAAAAACCAAAAGCTGATAAAAAGTTAGCGGGGGTTCATCGTTTTTATAATAAAACCGGAATTCCTTCTACTAATCCAGCTGATTTCATTTATCAAGATGAGGAAAATCTCTTATGTCAAGAAAATCAGGAAAAAGATTGTTCTGCAGAATGGAATCTTGGTACTGCAAATCCTGTGGTCGGTCAAGCGCCACCTTCGACAGCCACTATTGTCCCCAATAGTGCGGAAAAAGGCGAATATCAAGAACCTATGAACTAGGTTGCAAAAGCCGGAAATAATACTTCCGGCTTTTGTATTAATTAATCAAACTTTCCTCTATGGTTTTAATCAGTGTTTCGGCACTGGAACTAGATATTCCTAAATTGACATTATCCGAAGTCTCAATAAGACCATTCTTTCCCATCAAAATTGGAAAAGGATATCCATTTATTCTAAGATTTTTTATAAGAAAATGATTATTACCTTCTCCATTGGTATATAGCTTTAAACTATGTTTCGAATTATATTTTTCAGATTCGACCGACCTCCTCCAAACTTCGAAATTTTTATCGATACTTACACTCACAAAAACAACATCTTCATTTTTCCTAAAATGTTCTTCAGCTTTTGAAACTTTGTTTTTAAAATAAGTAACACAATTCCCACAACCTGTATAATAGAAATCGAAGAAAACTACTTTACCCAGTAGATCATTTTTTGTCCAGCGTTTACCTTTCAAATCTGTTAATTCAAAATCTGGAAAAGGCATTCCCGCCCCAATTGCCCTCATTTCTTCCAGCTTAACCAATCTCATCGGTGACTTTGTTATTGAAATCATCCAATTCAAAATATTCAATCTGTCAGCTCCTTTTACTTGATAAAATGTCCTTGAAAGATAAGCATAAGCCATTTTTTCTAAGGATTCGCCTTTAAAGTCAGTTTGCAACTTTTGTAACTGATATTCGACTTTGTTCTCCTCTGAAAATGTTGCCTCTAATTTTGAATAAAGTAAATAAAAAAGCATATAGTCTGTCGATAGCTTCATGTTTCCCGGAACTGCACCATTCCCATAATTAGATTTAAATTGATTGAAAACATCTTTAATCGCTCTTGTTCGCTCTAGATCATTTGATACAAAAGATAGTATTAATGGCTTCAAAAAATAAGCAGTATATATTTTATAAAACATATTGGTGAGCATCCATTTTTTACAATTACTATCGAAACCAGTTTCATTGATCAATCTTCCAACTTCAATATTCATATCAACAGCTCGATCATAACCAAATGATCGAGCAAAATCACTGGTAAAATAATCAAGTGTTGCTGGATAGTTTGGATAAGTAATTCTATTTCCAACTATTCCATCTAGTTTATATTGCAATTCATATAGGGCCGACCCACGTCCGTTAATGGAAATACGATCAAAATTACGCTTTGAATCATTATCCTCAATAACAATACTGTCGGTATTATTCACAAACCAATTTGCAATTAAACCATATCTAGTCCCTTTTGAATATAAATTAACGGTTAGAATGAAATGATCAGGTACTTGGTCCAGTTTGATGGTTCCTACGCCACCCTCGATTGGAAAAATATTCCCATTAATCAGTTCTGTTTCATTTTTTAGTACATCTGCATCTTCATCCAGATGCTGCACAGTTACCACAGCCTTGTCGTATGAATCAAATCCTTGCAATTGAATCGTAAAATTTGATTTGTTCTGTGCTTGAAGCAATAAAGTGCTACAAAGCATTATTAATAAAATTATTATTTTTTTTCGCATATTATCTTGGGTTTTGGGGCATTTCATTAATCAATAACTCTTTTTGTGGAATTGGAAGAGCATACTTAGAATCATTGGGCATTAAAGTAATCTCCACTCCGTTGATGTTCCTTTTCATCAAAACCTGCTGCTGCGAAGTTTTATTAAGCCGCTTGATATCGGATAGACGTAAGCACCGGAACAATAGAGACTTACGCCTTTCTTCCAGAACAAGTGATAATGCATTATTTAGATCTTTAAAAACAACTTCGCTATATTGACCTACCTTCCAACGTGTTGACATGAATTTGTTAAACAAAATCATTGCGTCATTCAACTGCTCAGTCCGTATCAAACACTCAATGGCATTGAGATATACTTCATCTAATGCTAATCCTGCAAAACAATTTGCGACACCAAAGTATCCGCCTTTAAAACGGGGTAATCCAGCATTAAGACGGAAAAATAATTGCTTGCGAAGGTCATTTTCGGCATAAGAACGATAAAGTGTACTATCGATCACGTGATTAGTCTGAGACAGCACTGCTGGATTTGCGATATACACCGAAAATATCACCTCAGCATTAAGACGGTCAAATGGAAATGAAGCCGCCGTATTTAATTTATTATAATCCAGCAATACATCATTATTGGATAAACAAAGCCGCGCATAATGTAAAGCGGTACTATAATCCGACATAGCAAGATAAACCCTTGAGAGCATAGCCCATACCGCCATTCTTGAAGGTCTCATTTTATTACTCGCAGTGACCGGTAACAATGACTCTGCATCTTTTAAATCTTTAATGACGTAATCATAACTAGCCTTTACCGAGCTACGGGCCATTTTATCATTTACATTTCCAGAACTTTTGATCGGAATACCTAAAGGATCATTCTCACTGTACGCTTGACAGAATTCAGATAATAGCGCATAATGGTAAAATGCACGATAGAATAACGCGCTACCTTTTACATTGTCCCAACCTTCGGGATCAGTCATTCTATTGACCTTGTTAACTCCCTCGTTTATGATATTTATCTGCAGTAATTTCTCGTAAGCATCGTGCCAGCTGGCACTTCCTTGTCCTTCATAAAAATCAATTCCACCTTTTGCCCATGAATAAATGTTGCGTGCCGCAACTGTACTCAGTGCATTGTATGTAGCATCAGTAAGATATAGGTTGTCTGCTGTAACTTCCATGTTTCCAAAAGAACTAGATCGATTGAATTCAGAAACATTGTCTAACCAAGCCTGAAAGTCTTTAACACTCGTAGGCACAACCAATGACTGATCTGGCTTTACCTCAAGCCATGAACTCGAACAACTTATTGTTGTGCATAAAAGGACTGCTGTTATAGCATATATTATTTTCATATCATCTATATTTAATAGGTTAAAGAGACTCCAATTGTCATTTGCATCGGCGCCGGGTAAGTACTCAAAGCACTGGCATTTCCAGAGATGTAATCCGGATCATAGCCCCATCTATTCGCTTTCCACAGTAAGCCTAAATTCTCAACCTGACAAAGTAATCGAAGAAGTGTCTTTCTCCCCCCTATGTCAGGCTGAAGCTTGTATGAAACATATACATCTTGCAGGCGAAAATGAGCAGCTTTGCCCACATTGACCGTGCTGTACTGATAGATATTATCTCGATTTTGGTTTCCGGGATAAGTAAAACTGGGAACATCTGTTTTCAAGTCGTCACCTACCACTTGCCAACGATCTGCAAATTCAGCATGTCCAGTAAGTTTACTAGAACTTGTCAGCTCTGCATAAGATAAACTCGGCTTACGAAATACATATCCCAATTTATAAAGTATGCTCGCTCCTACTTCAATATTTTTTAGCTGGACACGATTCACCCAACTACCGAAATACTTGGCGCGAGTCATTCCTCCGTAAATCAGGTTCTCCGCCTGTAGATTATTGAGTAGCTCATTATAATCGCCACTTATATTTCCTGCGACATCCCTGATACGTGGGCCACCATTAGCTGGGTCAAGCCCCGCCCATTCGAAACTGTATAGACTATGCACAGGATATCCTACACGGGGGATGTTGTCATTCGCCGTGTAATACATGACAGAAGTGCGACCTATGTCATATGCTTTTACTTTATCATAAGTGTAGCTGAAGTAAAAATCAGATCGCACACTCAAAGACTTCCTATTAACAAGATGTGCGGTTAATTTTACATCCAACCCCTCACCAGAAATGGTACTATAGTTACCCCTCATATTGGATACACCGCTGCTGGGAGCAAATGGTTTATCACCAAGCATATCTTTACCATTTTTCAGATAATATTCCAGACTTCCTTCCAGCCATTTGTTGGCTAAACGAAAATCTATAGCAAAATTAGCCTGACCGATACGCTCCCATCGGAGATCAGGATTTCCGAGATTGACCATCGTTGCATAAGGAAGTCCTGTAAAACCCGCATTACTTCGATATTGCAAAGTGGTAACACCAGTTAAATTAGATGCAAGATTACCACTATAGCCATAAGTTGCTCTCAAATCAAACTGGTCAAATATTCCATTTTGGAAAAAAGATTCTTTCGATATTCGCCATTTTGAACCTACAGACCAAAGTGGAACCATCTTTTGGTTTGCATTGACTCCAAAATAATTTGAACCGTCTACCCGACCACTGAGTGAAAAAATATAGCGTTCTCGAAAAGCAAAAGATCCATTAAAAAAGGAAGATACAAAGCGAGAAATTCCCTTTCCCTGACCACTATAATTAGGAATCGCTGCAGTAGTTCCATAAGGATTAAGAGTAAAATACGATCGGTAATCTACAGGTTGAGCAGTTAATATTTCGGCATCGTAGCCATACAGCCTAAAATAGTCCGAAGCACGGTTTGTCTGTGAGATCTCTGTTCCTAATAACGCATCAAGACGCCATTCATTACCAACTAAATTATAATTTAACTGCCCTCTGAGATTAGCTGAGCGTACCTGTGCTTTTGAAAAATTTGCAATACCTCCAATCGGAATATTAAAACCCACCACCTTTCCATCCAGTATTTGTGCATACTGATTGGTCATATTGCGGACTAGGAAAGATTCTTGCGGAGCCACAATATTATTATTAGAAAAGCTCTGTTGCATCTGACTGCTGATATCGGCAGTAAGTCCTTTCAGCAATTTCAGATTGAGCGATGTATAAGCACGAATATCATGTGCTGTAGTCTCATTTTTTGTACGACCCAATTCTTGTATGGGCCAATAATTCCAGTCCAAAAAACTCTTTTGGGGAGCCAACTCATCAACCCAGGTGCTACTAAACAAAGGATAGTAAGGCACTTCATTTCCTTCAGTGTCCCGAAAGCGGGAATATGGATAAAAGCTGCTGCCACTTAAAACTTCTGAAACCGTATTATCTAATTCATTTTTTGATTTGATATAATTCAATCCCAACGTCCATTTAATACGATCGGAAATTGAAAAGGTATTTGACATATTGATTGTCAACCGATCTCCGTGGTTGTGATTTAAAGTTTGTAAATCCTTGTTATAACCTATCGACGTGAAATATTGCCCTTTGTCATAACCTCCGCTGATATTAAGGTCATAGTTTTGGAGGAGTTTGTTTCTATAGAAGGTAGATGATATTTCTTTTCTCACATCGTAACCAGTTAATGTTTCTTTTAGACGTTCAGCTTCAGCCATTTGTCCCTGATAAAGTAGTTGCACATAGGGAGATATTACCGGATAGTTCTGTGTATCATCGAAAGCAGAATTATACCGTCCACTATCAAAAAGTAATTTTTCTGCGGATAAGTACGTCTTTGCATCCATATAATTGGGAGCATATTTTAAATTAGGAACTGATGAAATAGATATGCGAGTATTAAAAGAAATTACAGGAGGTTGACCAATAACACCCTTTTTAGTTGATATTACAATAACACCATTTCCTGCTCTAGCCCCCCATATACTTGCAGCCGCCGCATCTTTGAGTACATCGACAGAAAGGATATCTTCGGGATTAAGCATATTAATATCTCCACTATAAGCAAATCCATCAACAACAATCAAAGGTTGGTCATTTGCAAATATTGTGCTCTGCCCCCTTATAGAAATATCTTTTTCATTGTTAAAGCGCAGTCCACTAACAAGTCCTTTCAATCTAGATAAAACAGTAGTTGCGGGACGCGTATTGTAATAATTCATATCTGCTTGAGCAAAACTCCCTGTTGCACGTTCTTTCGGGATTTTCTGATATCCTGTTGATACCACCTCCACTTCTTCGAGTTTATTATCTTCAGGTATCAATTTCACAGTCATTGATACTCCTGCGGTATAATTGAGTTCTTGGCTTTTGAAACCGATGGAAGAGAATCTGATCTTTCCACTTTTATTACTGATCGTCAATTGAAACCTTCCATCTTGGGAAGTTTTAATCTGTAAGTTGTCGGCATCGATGCGAACAGATACTCCTTGCAGTGGTGTACCATCAATGGAAGATACAACGACACCAGTTAGCTCATATTTTACCTGCCCATTCACCCCGCTGTCCTTTTTTGGCTCTTGGGCGTTTCCTACCATATGAAATGTTGCCAACAGGATAAACAGTAATAACTTACTGATCAACAGTACGCTTTCTCTGTCTCGCTTAAATAGCTTTTTGAGGTATCCCCAAAGCTTTATTTTATATCTATCATCTGTATTCATTGTTGTTAATTTTTTGGGTATAGTTCCACCATCCCCATTTCATGCCGAGGGTTTACTTTTATCATGTCAGTTGTATCCCTCGGCAGAATTGAGATTCACGGGTAGAAAATTTATTTTTAATACTTCAGCTACGGTCTTTTAATAGACGAGCTTTCCTATTTGGTTTCCTTTGGTTCTCATAATTACCGTCGGCTGATCCTCCCAGATCAGTTCTACCGACTCGCCATTTTCAGTAGTGACCGGTCGGCTATCTGTGACAATGGACAGCTGCTCCACCTTAACATCCAATTGAAAATGATCATTCAAATCGTTACAGATCCGCTGCTGATACTCTTCAATGGCGGTATCGGCAGGTACGGTGAGCTCATAATGGTAGATCAGCTTTTCACCGTACTCACAAGATCGGCAAGGGATATATTTGGCTCGGTCTTGTCCAAACACGATAATCTGTTCTTTTGGAAAGTTGGATGGCAGCCCCAAGGCAAATAAGTACACTTCATAGATCGACATGCAGACCATCGTGATCCGAAGTACATCTTTGCGCGCATCGCTCACTATAGTGATATAGGGATCGGTCTTTTCCACCGCGGGAATCAGTATCGAATAATATAGCTCTTCTGGTCTTTGCGCTACAACCGATAGAGGCACATGTGGTACGCGACCTCTGGACCTGACGGGCGTAGGCTTATTAGATTTCTGTTTTGGTATTAGTGTTGTCATAATGGGTTCTTTGGTTATTGGAACACGATTTTCGCTCAAAAACGAAGACAGTTCTCTCCCTGGGGACAGCACATAGCTCTCCCTAACACAAGTTTTTTGCATTATTTAATGGTTTACATTGAAGGTGAATCAGGAGCTAAAATTCAGGCAATAAGCATCCACTTCAACCGTCAAATGGTTAAAAAATAAACTGGAAAAAATGCAATTAAAAGGTCTTCATCAATGGTTATAATATGCTGTACATGATTGCATTTCTAAATAGACACCCATCATAAAAACTAAGTTTTCGCTTTTATAATGGAATAGTCATCAAGATCAATCTTTTTTACCGAAAAGTGCGTGATTAGATTGTCTTAATTTCACTTCTTCTTCTGTTAGCTTTTTGGTCGTTAGCAATGGTATTTCCAACTCCTCCATACTCATCTTATATTTGTGTGCTAGATAATACGCAACCAACGCTCTAAACAAGTCTAGCGAATAATCTTCTAGATAACGTTTATCTGGTTTTTCCATTATACCTTCGGGATCATCTACATCTCCCAAAAACATGGCTACAATATGATCTCTACTACTGTTGATATCATATTTCTTCCAAAAATTTTCGATATTTACGATTGGATTATATCCTGGTACATGGACTTCATTAAAGACCTGATCAAATGGAATTAATTTAAAATAATCTGCGTTCATTTTCATAATAGTTTTTTGAATAATTACAGTAATTCAAAAGGCATTACTAGGTAAATGTTCTCCTTCCGAATGGTGCACACTTCTCCCTGTATGCAAGTTCTTTACATTTTTTGGATTGTTTTTTAATAGGTTAACTTTAAATCATCTGTATACCGGTAATACAGACAATCTTAGCTCACCAGGTAAAAAAAATAAATAAGGAAAATGCAATTAAAAGGTCTTCATCAATGGTTATAATATGCTATACATGATTGCATTTGAATGGATAGTCAGCATAGTGACATTGCGCAACAGATCTAATCTGCAGGCTTGATGATGTTTTTTTGAAGTTGTTTTAATTTTGACATACTCATCTTCTAAATTATTTATAATGATGAGTCTACTGTATGTGAGAACTATAGCAAGTTCCTATCTACCATTCCACAGGACTCTCACCCCCCACAAGATGGATTTACGATAGGAACCCGTAAGCTATAGTTTGTACAATTATACAAAGAAATAACTTAACGGGCATTATCCTATCGCCTCGCCTGTGATAAATTGTGAGAGTTTGTGGACGAGACTCATTTAGTCATAATGCCCTCCTAGTGAAACTTCCACTAGGAGTTATTCAAAGATAGCAATAATATTTATTCGATACAAATTTGTATCGAATAAATATTAATATTCTTCGAACTTTTGAGTTATGACACATTATTCTGATATTGAATTGGAGATTATAAACATTTCTTTAGGAGTTACAATAAAATTAAAAAGGCTTGAAAATAACTTATCTCAATTAGATTTAGGTAACATGAGCAATACTGATAATACTATCGTTGGAAGAATAGAACGTTCTGAACATATCAGCAGTTGGTTGAATATTTATAAAGTTAGTCAAGAATTAAATATAGAATATAGCTCCTTATTTATTTTGAAGAAAGAAATTGAAATTTTAAAAATGATCGATAATTGTCTAGTTATTGAAAAAAGACTTACTAAAGAAAAACAAAGTTTCTACAATTCTCTTAAAATTCGGATTCAAAATCTTTTTATAGAATTAAAATCCGCGAACGAAAAGCCAAAAAATATTGAACTATAAATTTTATTAATTTCATCCAATATATTAATTAGTATACTGATTATTACGCTAAACCATTCTTCTGGATATTCTTCTATGGCTTTATTCCCACTTTAATATCAGATGTCACCATTGGAAAGTTATTAAGAAAATGATCATCACGGCATCTACTGCAATTTCCATTATATTAAGCTACGTAATATGAAACGTGAATCAAGTTTAATAACTTTTTTAAAACTGTATTTAAGACTCCTTATTGGTTTTATTATTATTTCAATAATCACGGGTAAAATTCCTTGGAATGACTTAAATGGTTTAATTAAGTTCGCCTTATACTTTAGCTTAGTTTTGTTTGCTATTGCTTTGATATTTTGTGTATTATACTGGATTGTTAAAATTATTAAAAGACAATAAAAAGCATAGAATTTTAGTAAACACGCGACCTATGACAGTAAAACTTTACGAGATATTTCTTGACAACAAAAAAATTGCAACGACTGAACTAGAAAATGCAGATGCTCCAATGGGTGTTGTTTATGGTCCCGTAACGTTTGATCTTATTGATTCAGGCTATGACTTTTTAAAAACTTATTGCTTAACAAACAATATTGTAATCATTTCTGACTATCCAGAAGACAAATTGATTGGAACAGCGAACATTCCTAATTTGACAGTGGTCAATCCAAATGGAATTGAAATTAAAGGGCAAGTAACAAATATTGAAGGAATGGACAGTGACGTTTTTGAAATCATAATTTGTGGTATATCATATCCATTTTTTGAAGAAGAGTTTCCACATCACGTAAAAACATATAATGACCATTTCAAAGACATCCAATGACGATCGACAAAATTTCATTACATATTAATCAACCAATCTCCTCTTCAATAACTCCAACTCTCCTGCTATTACATCTGGCCAACGAGCAAAACCTTGTCTAATAATCTCTTCACCATCAGCTATTGTAAATAATTGAGAGATACTAAAGGCAGACTCACGAATACCGGCAATCTGTCTAAAAGTTAAGTGTGATCTACTTTTACCTGTTTTCACAGCTGTAGGATGATTGAGTATATATTCTTGGTGTATTTGCTTTAAATTCATCTCTCTGCTTTTTAAAAATTAATAGATCAGTCAGAAAACCCTTAAGAATTTCCCTTCTAATACTTCCTCTGGTACATCTAAGATCTGCTCAATTACTACTGTAGCAGACTCTTCCTTAAATTCGCTCATAAACGCCCATAGGTCGTTTACCTGGGTCGGGACAAAATGCTGTATAACATCATCCACACTATTGTCAGACTTTAGGATATTGTATCCCTTATTCTTTAAGTCCTTCAAGATCTCGATTGTCAATGGTACATTCATCGCAATTAGTATTTATCATTTTCGCCATTTTTCAACAGGGTTGACATTTCGATCGTAAGTCCCCTTACTATAAAGTGAACTTACAGAACTCTCCCCTGCTTTAAATAAATATTGAACAGGATGAACACGCAAGAATGTTGAGCAACCGGTTATCTTAATATCGTGTCCATCCTTATTCAATATCCAAAGATAAATAATAAAACTAAATATATTAGTTTATTTTTGCTATAAATTTTAGTTTATTGTTTTTCAATATATTATTAATCCACGTTTCTTTACCCATTTTTTTATTTTACGGTTTACCGTAAACTTTTCTTTTAGATTTCATTTATGTTTACAAAAATTTTAATATATGAAGCTGTAATTTGGTTTAAGTCAATTCGAACTAGCTTTTTTGTTGGGTCAACGTGACCTATATGTTAGAGATTTTGAAAGACCAGATCATACTTTAACTTTAGGCCTTAATGAGAATAATACCATCAGGATAATTTTCAATTGCGAGCTTTCGGATTTTGTTCCATTAAGTAAAAGCAGTACCAATCATTAAATTTAAATACGCTTTCACATTGATGAAAAAGCGAATAGAGATTACATCGCAGAGGAAAAAATTGGAAACGGTAAATTGAAAGAATTTTTAAGATTTGGGGATGAAGAAAAAGATCTCCTTCTAGAGTCGTCTAGTACAATAACAGATACCCAGGCTCAAAGTTGGATTGATGATAAATACAATTTTGGATATTTTAATATTGCTAAATCAGCGCTACAAATATTCCTGGATTGTGAAGCTAATTTTAACGCACCAATTAGACCGCTATTCATTGCTAATGCTATTCAACATTATACGAAAAAGAAGAAAGTTCCTAGGTTGGTTAAAAAAAGGGACAAGATGAATGATTATGATGTTTTTTTTGGGGATTTTGAATATGGATAAATCAATGAATTACTAGACATAAATACTAATAAGAGTAACAATATCAACACTTTACATGCATTAATAATTCCAACAAACTTAACACCTTAAATATATAGCCTATATTTAGACTCGCACACACATTCTAACTCATTCAGATAATATAAAAATAATTATGATCAAAAATATCCCAACATACGATCAATTTGAAAATTTGGGCTTACAATGTATTTGCAAGTCCTTTGAGATGCTCTATAGTATAGGTGCAAGAATTGAAGAATATTCTGAAGAAGAAATAATCGCTGAAGAAGTAACCGAAGATGATTATTGGATGCATAACAGCATAACAGTTAGCACATCTTTGATTGTTTTATACCAAGGAATTGAATATTTAATGAAATCAAGGATTACCGCAAAAAGTGCTTTACTTTTGATTGAGAAGAACAGAACTGATTGGCCAACACTACCAGATAAAAAGGATAGTGATTTTGATGAATTACAAACAATTTCAGGTGAGAATTTATTAAGCGTATTTTGCGCTATTTTACCATCTTCATTCCAAATCAAAAATTTTGTTGATGATTATAAAGAATTAAGAATCAGACGCAATAAACTTGTCCATAGTACTGGAGTTAAAGACCTCGAATATAAATATGTCGTTGTAAAAATTTTACGCTTCTTGTCCCACTTCTATACTCCTACAAAATGGATAGAGATCTTCAGAGAGATGTTTATGTCAGATCCGACATTTGGTTACTGGGATAAGGATGTTGAAAGTGCATATTTCTACCGTATGCTGAACTTTGTCGAATACTCAGTTTCCACAGCTGAGCTAAAAAAGTATCTCCCATACAATATCAAATCAAGACGTTATTGTTGTCCAGAGTGTACTTATTGGTTAAATAAACATCTCTCTAATCCACTACAACCAAAATGGAGTTTTCTAAATCCCAATAAACCGTCATCAATTAAAATTGAATGTCTAATCTGCGGCAATACTTATGATGTGGAAAGAAAGGATTGCGTAGATACTGAGTGTAAAGGAAATGTAATATATGATGAGGTTCTTTGTTTAACATGTTATAAAGAATAATTTAGTACATGTCAAAAAAATGATTTTTATGGCGTTAAACCTAAAGAAACCCGCAAAAGTTATAAAGTGAAATGTGCATAACTAAGGATGTTTTTTACAAAAAACAAAACGGAATAAACGAAAACAATGGAAAGAAAAAATCAGACCTGAATAGTTAATCGCTTATGTAAATCGTCAGCATAATTTGGACACAATTGCTTAAAAACTAAGAGAGTGTTTTCATAAAAAAGCTATAAACTCATTTTTTTACAAAAAAATACTTTCAATCAACAAGTATATAATTACACAACAACGATTAAATGACTGGATATGACAACATATTAAAAATGGTTCAATGGCATAAAAACATACAGAAATCTTTGGGATTAGGTTCTCAATTATCTGAAATGTCTAAAGCCCATGAGAGCATTACAAAAGGCCTTAGCAGTATCAGCATGGCTACTGAAATTGCTAAAAGTATGCAACAGCATCATGGAATGTTTAAAGTCCATGAGAGCATTACAAAAGGCCTTAGTAGCATCAACATGGCTAATGAATTTGCTAAAAGTATACAACAACATCATGGAATGTCTAAAGTCCATGAGAGCATTACAAAAGGCCTTAGTAGCATCAGCATAGCTACTGAATTTGCTAAAGGTATGCAACAACATCATGGAGTGTTTAAAAATTCTACTCTAGCAGTAATTGAAGCAATGACAAAAGGATTGAGTTTTAAAACAAAATTTGCATTTCCACAAACTACGCTTGATGCAATTACTTCAATAAGTAGACAACACAACCAACTTTTTAGTCATCTCAGAAGCATTACAGAAGTATTAAATAAAAATCAAGCTGCATTTAATCAAATTAATAGTTGGCAATTTGCTATCAGTGGTATATCAGGACAATTAGCAGCATTTGCAGCGAGTCAAAAAAAATGGGATTTAATAGACGACTATGAAGAAATCACAGAAGAAGCAATTTCCCTAAATGAAAGAATTTTTGATGAAAATGGTGTAACCAAAGAAGGGGTAAATGAACTTAAAGAGTTTTTTCAAAGAATTGAAATCAAGGTTGACAAAATTGATGCAGATGCCAATGCTCTTTTTTGGAAACTATTGACATTGCTGGGTTTTATCCTTTCATTAATGGGAGAAGCAAGAAATTGGGTAGCGAAAGCCGAATATGCAACAAAACAAGACGTTGAAGAAATTATCAAAGAACAATTTAGTATTTACGAAAAAAAATTAAAAGAAGATAAAGAATTCCAAATTACGAGTAGAGCTTGTAAGGTAATGTCAAAACCACAATTGAAGTCATTAGTTATCGAAAAACTACCAATTGACTTTGAAGTAACTGTTTTACAAGTTAATCATAAGTGGATTTATGTAAGCTATTTTAGCCCTAAAGACAACTTACCGCAGACAGGTTGGATAACGAAAAAATACTTAGACCAACCCAAATAGAGACTGTAACGTAGACTCAAAACCGAATTAGCTGGCCCATTGACCTCCGTTTATAGACACGACAGACTGATAGATAAGAAATTCCAATGTATTGTGAAAATTTCGCATATTTTTTGTATGTTATCAGTAATTTTACCGACGCGACAAATACACTATGGCAAAAGGATTTTTAAGTGGAATGACCGACTATAATCATCAATCAATGACCGACATTCTAAATGATTTGGAGGCAGAACAAAATAGAACTATTTCTTTTAAAGAAGGTATTGAAAAAAACAGAGAGACTTTAATTGAAAATGCTTATTTGCCAACAGAAGTTCCGGTTGACTTTAAGAACATCATTTCATACTCAATTCGACACTTTCAGACAGCTATTAGTGAGTTTGACGACATAAGAAAGGATTTAATAATTGAAGTAAAGGAACATCACATTAAGCGACTAAAGAAAATTTCTTTAGTAGCCCAAAAAATCAATGTTGACATTGGAAAAATTTGGCATCAAGAATATGACAACAAGGAATATGGTCAACAAAACTTTAGAATTGTTGTAAAAATCTACGAAGACACGAGAGATATGGCGGTTAACCTACTTGACACAGCAAACATTGCAGAAAGACTTCAAGATTATATTGGGAAACAAAATAAGCCTCTTGAAAAAAAGAAATTTAAATTAGAACTTTGACATAAAATAGCATTATGCTCTCTTGTTATTGGAATTCTTGTTTTTCTCTTTGGCAATAACATAATTGGCCGTTACAATAACAGTGAAAGCCAAGTGAATGTTGACACAAATAATATAATTGCGGTAAACACCGACAGAATTATCGACACTTTAAACCTTCCATATCTTGAGCCTGTTCCAATTCTTGACAAGGGACTTTTTATAAAGTATTATTTCAATGACCTTGTATTTGGAGGAGCTAATATTGATATAATAAGAATAAATACAAGAACAAAAACTGGCGAGTATTTAAAAATGAATAATTCTAAAAATGAAATTACATTGGACATAAATACTGAACCTTATATCGAAATTGAGTATAAGGAAAAGTTCTATTCCTTTGAAACGACTGGAAAACACCATACATTTAATTGCATTGTTAAAGAACTTAAAGTACCGACACTTCAACTAAAGAAACCATAATGGATGGAACAAAAACTATTGGTAACATGTGTTTGGCAAAAAAGTCTATAAATTTACGTTATGTCTTAAGTAATTTAAGAAAAACCCCTTAATATTCCAAAGGTGAAAAGATTAAACCGACCCAAAAAGCCGGTTTAATCTTGACTGTTACTATTAATCTGTACCAATAGCGTCCTTTAATTTTGTATGCTATCTAAACATAGTAAAATCTTAAATTAAAACAAATTATGAAAAATGAACTGAGCTTGGGCCCCGAATTTATATGGAAAAATTTTCATCTAGGTACAGAATTAGAAATTGCTGGAAACTTTCTGTACGATGGGCTCTACACTTTTGATCAAATGAATCATTTTTACTTCGAAACGGAAATATTTAATTGCTTATATCACTTATCCGTAGGAATAGAGAGGCTTCAAAAAATAACCTTAATATTACTAACAGATTTTAAGGGAGCTGTCAATTTAGAGTTTGAAAAAAGTTTAATAAGTCATAGTACTCAACATTTTCATCAACGTATTTCTCAGCTAGAGAAAATTAGTTTAGGTAAATATGAAAACAAACTGCTTACTATCCTGACAAATTTTTACAATAAAAATCGATATGGTCGTTTTAACTTTAAATCATCCGACAGTGCTTATCACGAGAAAAACGATTTTATTCAATTTCTAAATGATCTTATGAAAGGTGAGGAAATTAAGGCCGATTTTAATGATATCACACAAAACAACAATTACATTAAAGCAGAATTTGGGCAAATAATCAAAGGTATCACAATTTCGTATTACAAAATAATTGAAAACATTTGCAGGGAAAAAAATATTTACACCTATGAGATGAATCAAGAATCTAAAGCATTCCAAGTGCTTGTATGCGAAAATTTTGATTTTATAAACTCAAATCATGTTAAACGAGAGATCCTGTATTATTTAATGAAGAATGGTGCAAAATTTTTAGAGGACATACAAATGGAAGATATTGATTTTGATGAGGATGAAAGAAGTCAACTAATAAAATATGTTTTAAACCAATGTAAAAATACATACTATATCGATAGCTATAAATGTATAATAGATGATCAATTTTGTGAATCAAAAAATCTAGAAAATTTAATCAAAGACAGAGAGGTATTTCTTGATCAATTGTTCAATTTATAAACTGTGGGATGAGACTGTAACGTGAACTGTGTTAACGACATAATTTATTAAGATTTTTTATATTTAATTATTCAAACGATATGGTCATGAAAGAAAAGACCCCATTCGATTTTTCAATCGTATTTGTTTTTTAATTGTATTCAAGAGAGCTTCGCCTTTTTGAACGCTTCAAAGAGGAAGCTATGCAAGGTCTCTATAACGGGAAGAGTTTATCTCCCAGCGATGGCGTTCAGGCGCCCTTAATGAAGCATTTACTAGAGTCGATGATGGATGGCGAGCTAGAGAGTAACCTACAAGAAGATAAGGCCTCAGGTAATTCCAATCGTCGTAATGGTAAGACCAAAAAGACTGTCCGAGGTCTTAATACCGGTACATTTGAGCTGGAATCTGGACGGGATAGATCTGGCACATTTGAACCTAAGGTTGTGCCTAAGCGTCAAGTTATAATCACAGAACATTTGGAAGGTCACGTGCTGAGTATGTATATCAAAGGCATGAGTACACGTGCTATAATCGATTTCATCCGTGAGATGTATGCTATGGAGATTTCCGCTAGTGAAATATCGCGTATCACAGAAAGTGTCATGCCGGCGGTCGATGAGTGGAGAAGTCATCCCTTGGAAGCTGTTTACCCCTTTGTTTTCTTGGATTGTATGCACTACAAAGTTCGTCAGAATGGCACAGTTGAGTCTAGGGCTAATTATAATATCCTGGGTATTGGAATGGATGGACGCAAAGACCTGATCGGACTTTATAGCTCAGAGAACGAAGGCGCAAAGTATTGTTTATCTGTTCTCACAGACCTAAAACAGCGTGGTGTCGAAGATATTCTAATAGCCTGTGTCGATGGTTTAAAAGGCTTTCCTGATGCTATTGAAGCTATTTTCCCTAAAACTAAAGTTCAGTTATGTATCGTTCACCAGATCAGATCAAGTATGCGCTATCTTACAGAAAAGGATAAAAAGGCTGTCATTGAAGACCTAAAGCCCGTTTATAAAGCTGTTAACGAAGAAATGGGCTATGAAAACTTGATTATCTTCGAAGAGAAATGGGGGTAAGAAATATCCAATTGCTGCTAAATCCTGGATGGATAATTGGACGAACTTATCTACCTTTTTTGAATACGATGAACAGGTACGTAAGACTATTTATACTACTAATCCTATTGAAGGAATGCACCGCCAGATTCGTAAAATAACGAAGTCTAAGGGTGCATTCAGCTCTGAGCAGGCGTTAATGAAGTTAATGTTCTTGATAATAAGGGACATCTCTAAAAAATGGACGATGCCATTGCACAATTGGGGCTTGACTATATCTCAACTTTATATTAAATTTGGGGATAGACTAAAGCTCGACAGAGGCTTTTAGGAGTAAGTTAATTATCCAATGACACAGTTGAAGTTACACTCCCTCTTCACTTCAAATATCCAAAATCCCTGTGGTTTAAGAGTAACATCTTCCTGCCTGTCTATATTGAATCTACCATAGATTTAAGGTATGAAAATTAAATAACCAAAGCCATCTTTTTACAGGATGACTTTGGATTACATGTATTTAAAGGTAGATAAAGTTCAATTTTATACGAAACTATAGAAGCTCTCTGCATTTCAATCAATTCATTATTGTATTATCATTAGACATGTGCCATCTTTTTCTATGTGCTTCATATCCTTCTACGGACTTAATAAGATCGACAAGATTGAAAGGTTTTGCTAAAAAAATATCAGCTCCTGCATCCACAGCAACCTTTTTACCACCCGAATTAGCCGAAATACAAATTATAAATAAATCTTTAAATATATCATGGCCTCGAACTTTTTTAATTAATTGATCTCCGGGCATACCGGGCATTGAGAGATCAACGATTAAAATTTCAGGAAACTCTTGCTCCATGTAAGATAGTGCATTTATACTTTTTGCTTCGGTAAGCACATCAAGATCAAGACACTCACTCAGTATAACCTTTATTACTTCTACTATGCTGGGATTATCGTCGCACACAAAAACTTTTTTCTTGGTCATAACATATTGGTTTAAACATTGGAACATAAAAAAGCTCATTTATGTATTTATTTGTATTTATCAAAAATTATTTGAAAGTTTTCTAAGTCAGATCCTTCTATTTATAATACAAATCAACCAAAACATAGTTGCACAGCTTTTGATATATAACGTATTTATTATTTGTGATTTTTAAATTCCTTTTTTAAAAGTTAAAATAGTCTGTTCTCATTTCGCTTTACCTTTTAGCGAAAAATACCTCGAAATTATTCAAGATTTCAAGATGTATACTGACCAGATTTTTATCTTCTTTTGCAGAAGCCACTCTTATTATTGATTAATGTTCAATATGAGTATGAATGCTCATTATAAACCGGTGCTAAGCAGAATAATTACAGTAACACCATAATATGTACATATGAAAATTGAAACACACAAAATTAAGGAAATAGAAGTTGCTGAAACACTTTCAGACAAAATAGTAATTGCTTTGGGACTTATGGATAATGTTTATTATCAGGATTTTGAGAAAATGATATCAACGAAAAAAATATTACACTAGATTTTTTTTTATTAAAAAAACAGAATGGCTGGGGAAATCCTGTAAAAATTTTCTAATTATCGTATGCGATTGATAATCATTGGCGATTTCTCTAAATATGAAAGTAAGATTTTAAAAGACTTCATCCATGAAAGTAATAACGATAATCTGGTAAACTTTGTGAAATCACTTAGAGAAGCACTCGATTGCTTAGTAACGTGAAATTGCTTTAAAACAGATGTGAAACTATTGAATTTCAATATGCTTTAATGTTTCTAATGTTGTAAAAGCTAAATGGAGCTGTTAGTTTTAAATTATTTAGACCTTAAGCCCGGTAAATCAAATAAATAAAACTCCTATGTCAGTTAGTAGTTGGGAATTCAGTTGTTCATGGTATCGAATTAGATATTGAAAGAAAAAAAGAAAAGCCCGATGAATGTCGGGCTTCAAATACTAACTGATTTTAGTTTTGTTTTTTATTGTTCAGTTTGAACTCTTCGAACTCCTTAAATAAACGTAATAGTTTAAACGTAGAGCTGATCAGCTCGTTTGTTTCTAATAAAATAGAGAAGTACAATTTACTGTTCTTAGGACTATTTTCAGTTGTCCGGATGTGATCAATCTGCTTGTCCAAAAGATTGTTAATGACCTCCTGCAGCTGATCACGTTGTTTCATCGTTGAATCAAGCTTTAGAAAGTCACGGCGCTTATATAAATTATACACTTCGGCGTACCAGTTACCAAGCTCATCGGCGACCTGCCGCAGATCATTGCCTTGATATTCCTTGAGCAATTTATGGTTATTATCGACATGATTGTGTGCATTGCCAGCAATAACGTAAAGGTTCTCTACTATATCTTGTAGATAGCCTAATGAAATAATGTAGAACCTACTCCCTTTTACAGATGTGTCGTCCAGGTTGCGAATAAAATTGTAGAGGTTATCGTTGGTGGAATCCAGATCACGCAAGAATTTCTTGATCAATTTTTTGTTCATCGAAAGCGTCGTCAAATCGTTCTTGGTGAGACCGTCCACAATCTCTTTATAGAAGATATTGGACTTGGCAAAAACTTCACTGATCTGATTGGCACTAGCGTCAGAAACCTGCTGTAAGGTATGGATATCTTCTCTACCTAGTTTCAATTTACGCTCTGCCTGTGCTGCGACCTTCTTTTTATGGCTTTTAGCGTTAAATACTAAAAGTATCGCCAAGAATATAAGTGCACCAACAAAGGTAATAATCCCTCCTATTTTAAGTAAATAAGCGATGATAAATGCACCCACAAAAGCAGTAGCAGCGGTAAGAAACCATCCTCCGATGACATGGAATACACCAGAGACACGGTATACGGCACTTTCTCTATCCCAAGCTCGATCAGCAAAAGCAGTACCCATAGCAACCATAAATGTGACGTAAGTTGTAGAAAGAGGAAGCTTCATCGATGTTCCTAAGGCAATAAGGCTGCTGGCCACCATCAGATTGACAGAGGCACGCACCATATCAAACATCGGCTCCTCCTCCTTATTCTTTTTGCCTAAGGAAGTATTTTCAAAACGACTATCTAAACGCGATCGCAGGGTGCGTGGCATCAGATAGCTGATCGCTCCTCCAATATTTACAAAGCCTCGTACTATCCAACGCGACAGGGTATTCGGTTCGAACTTCTCGGAACCGCCGTCTTGACTGCTTAGACTCATTTCCGTTTCAATAACGGTCTTCGCTTTTTTTGATGTCCATAAGGTAATCATCATGATAGCGCCTGACATAAATAAAATCCAGGCTGGTGCAACAATATCTGCAGAAGCTAATTCTGTCATCATATAAGTGTCTGGATTACCGCCAGATGCCTTGAAGAAACCGATAGCCTGAATAGCTGCTACGGGTACTCCGATAAAGTTGACCAGATCATTTCCCGCAAAAGATAGTGCTAATGCAAACGTACCGACGCCGATAATGACCTTAAGAATGTTAATTTTTAACCTGATAAGTATAAAACTAAAGATCGTGAACAGCACAAAACTTCCCAATATCAACTGCAACTCGTGCGTGTTAATCCACTCCTTTGTCGCTTTATCGATGAAAGAAACGGTCTTCATTCCTTTAATAAGGATAAAATAACTTATGGATGCTAAGGCGATACCGCCAAATATAACTCCGAAGGATTTGATCTTACGTTCGTACTGAAAGGTGAATATGAGACGGGAAAGATATTGTACCGCCATCCCCACACTGAAGGACAATACCACGGATAACAGGATGCTGACGACAATCTCGGAAGCCTTCTCTGTATTAATATATTGTGAAAGCGTTGACCAATCGCCTGAGGTACTTACTATTTTATAAAGCCCAAGACAGACCGCAGCCCCTAAGAGCTCAAAGACGATGGATACTGTTGTAGAGGTCGGGAGGCCGAAATAGTTAAATACATCAAGGAGGATGATGTCTGTAATCATGACGGCGAGGAAGATAACTATAACATCATTAAAACTGAACATACCAGGAACGTAAATTCCACTTCTTGCAATCTCCATCATTCCACTTGAGAATACCGCCCCAGACAATATACCTGCACTAGCGAGAATCATAATCAGGCGGAAAGAAATAGCTTTGGATCCAATGGCCGAATTTAAGAAATTGACAGCATCATTGGTTACGCCGACCATGAGGTCGATTATACCTAAAGTGATCAGCGTAATAATTACGAGATATAAATAATTGTCCATAGTTATTATTTTTGCAAAGGTATGAACAAAAGGTGAGCCATATATTAAGTTAATGTTAAGTGTTGCTTTCGTTAATATTGAATAGGATTAACTACATGAAAAATGTATAAACTTTATATTCCTTTTAAAACCTATTATAAATCTGATAAATTTCATACTTCTTAAAATCAATTTAGGATAAATGAGAGCACATACCAGATAAAAAAAGTGCATTTGAAAAAATTGGGGTATAATATACGATCTTGGGCAGAAAGCTTTTTATCTTTTCTACTTTTGCCCAAACTTAAGCCCGATGATTAGATATTTAATTGCACTTTACTTCTTATTAACAGTTCAATTTGGAATTGCCCAAAGCATAAAGCTTTCCGGTCAGGTTAAAGACTCCTTGTCAAACAGTCCAATACCTTATGCCAGTATTGGTCTACTTGATGCCGACAACAAAGTAATTGATGGAATGATGACAGATTCACTTGGAGCTTTTCGATTTTCCAACATCAAGAAGGGAAGATACAACATCCTCGTCAAATTCATCGGTTACAAGCAAATACACCAGTCTATTGAAATCAAAGATCAAAAGAAAATTGATATTGGAACCCTATTACTGGCTGCAGCTGGACAAAATCTTCAAGAGGTAACCATTACTGCTAATACAGCAACACAAAAACACAGTAGTGATAGACAGGCGTATATGGCAAGTCAATACAAAAATGCCATAGGTGGCACTGCATTGGATATTGTAAAAAATTTACCCTCAGCATCGGTTGATGCGAGTGGCAATATCAGCATGCGTGGTAACACGGGTGTCATTGTACTAATAAATGGGAAACCCTCTTTCCTGGATCCTGCAACTATCTTAAATCAGATAGCGGCCAATGATGTCACCGAAATCGAATATATCACCAGTCCTACCGCCCAGTTTGATCCGGATGGTAAAGGAGGTATGATCAATCTAAAAACAAAAAAATCTACTGCCGATGGGTTTTCCTGGTTAGTCAATCTTCAAGCCGGTTTACCGAGTATAGATGACTATAATAATCGTGAGTCCCAAAAGCGTTTTGGAGGCGACATTGGTTTCCAATACAAAAAGAAAAAATTAGCATTAAATGGTGCCGCAAATTATCTCAGAAATGACAATGCTGGATTTAGAGAGGGTGATGTCAATACGGTCATTGGGGACCGTCAGACCTTTTTCCCTTCAAAAGGTGAAAGAAGTTTTGATAAATACAACTTCGGCATTAGACTAAACAGTTCGTACGAAATATCCGGAAAACATGCTGTGAGCTTAGGTATGCTAGCTTCCCGAAAATTTCAAGATCGACTTGCCGATATTTACTATAACAACAGGACCATCCGGCCATCTACAGGTGAAGAAATAAGCCGAACAGACTATTTCAATGCTAATCTCCAGAATAAACAAGGAGAATTTTACATGTTTGATTTTAATTATCAGTATAAAATCAACACCGCTAATTCCCTTCAAATGGGTGTTATCTATGAATATGCTCATATTTATGGCTCAACCAAAAATGGAAATATCGAGCATGATGTGGATACAGTACAGTGGACCCACAATAAGTATAAAAATCCACTTCATGGATTAAGACTTTCCCTACAGCACACCTGGAAATCTGATCATCAGGAATTAACGACCGGTTACCAGCTAAGGAACGATAACCAAAAAGGAAGTTTCGACTATTACGCTTCTCAAAATGGCAGCAGCAACCAGCAATTAGTTCCAGAATTTACTGGTAAACTAACAGCGACCAATCGTGTACATGCTATTTTCACACAGTATAATCAGCAATTTTCAGCTATCCAGCTGTCCCTAGGTCTCCGCTACGAATATTACCAGCGTGATCTGCATTTACTCCATACGGATCAGAAATATCCCTATGCTATTCATCAGCTATATCCAACCTTTAATTTAATGCACGATTTGGGATCCGGTTGGTCATGGAAATTAGCGGCATCCAGACGGGTGCAACGTAATAATAACTTTGAGCTGAATCCTATTCCAGAACGGGAACACTCCGAAATCTTAGAACAGGGTGATCCGGAATTATTACCCGAGTTCACCGTAAATATTGAAACCGGACTGATCAAAAAACTAAAAACAGGAAGCATCTTTTTTAATGGCTATTACCAACACACTAAAAATCCGATCCAAAGAGTAAATTCCGTTTATGCAGATACCATTCTTCGTCGTGTCTTTACAAATGCTGATTATGCTTCTCGATATGGTGCGGAGATAGGTGGCGAAGGTCGATTGATTTCCTGGTTAAAGGTGAATGGCGGACTTAATGTATACCATTACAACATTTCTGGAAAGGTCTTAAATTATCAGGATAGCAGAACAAATCAAGACTGGGTATACTCTATTAATGCTGGTATTCAGGCTGATTTCTTAAAAAACTGGAGTACAGGACTACAGATAAATTATTTATCAGAAAAACCCACCGTACAGGGTATGGACTCCCGATTTATTGTACCGAACTTTAATTTAAGTAAAGCTTTTTGGAAGGGAGCACTAACGGCTCAATTGCAATGGCAATTCATTGAGCTTGGTGACTGGGGTGTAAACGAACAGCGGATTACCACCTACTCCAGTGACTTCTACACCACGACAAATTACATTTATGAGAAAAATATTGTTCTGCTAAATCTAAGCTTCAATATGCATAAACTGAATAAATTATTTAAACTACCGAAAAGCGAATTTGGAGAAAAAGAATTTTAGTTTTCTTGTTTTTTGAATTCAGAAGGAGTCATACCTGTATAACGCTTAAAGTATTTGGAAAAATTTGATTTATCAGAAAAACCTAAGGCATATGCGACCTCTGATATTGAATTTGCTGTGTAGAACAGTAGTCTTTTGGCTTCCTTGATAATATATCCTGCTAATACCTCCGAAGCCGTTTGATCGGCATTCGTCTTACAGTTAGCACTGAGGTTTTGTGGGCTCGTATTCAGCTGAGCAGCATAGTGGGCAACATGGTTTACCACTCTGATTTCTTTGTCGAGTAATTCACAGAATCGGTCATAAAGATTTTGCTGCGTAGATTTAGCCTGTTTTGAACTGGCTTTATATTCTAATACTTTTGCCAAGAAAGCTTTAAACAAGCCTTCTTGGCAAATTTTATTATCTTCCACAGCTAAAATTCTTAAAAGATTTTCAAAAGTATCAAGTTTATCAAAGTATATCGCATCATATCGACAAATAGTATTGACCAATCTATTGATCTCAAGATCCAAACTTTGGCTCACAAAAGCATCTTTTATCAATAGCACAAAACCCTTTACCGGATTGACCAGCTCCCAATGATGCACATTGTCCTTCTGGATGATGAGTAAGCATGGTGTCTCTATAATGGATTCTCTACCATCTATGATATGGTTCCCTGAAGTGGAAGACAGAAATACTAACTCCAGATAACCATTATGCTTATGCGGTCTTGTTATATTTTTGGACAGGTCAAAATCAACAACTTTAATTAGCCTTTGAACTTCCAGTTTATCTTTTATTGCTATCTTTTTTTTATCCATCGCCATTTAAGCAATTATAGTGAATAATCTTGCGAAATTGTATATTTTAAAATCAAATTAATAATGATACTATTGTCCTTATCATCAATCTAAAAATTAAAGATATATTCATAGATTCATTCGAATCACAGGGCTATTTATTTTTTTTCACCATTTTTTTAAAGTTGCTGATATGATATTGTAGAAAATCATCCCTCCTTTTACCTGATTCGGATAAAGTTGTATCCGATGAAAAATAGGAATCGAATATTTTGGGTACTTCTATACGCTGAGCACTGTATATACCTGAGTGTCCACTGAAGAAATAGGCGGTAAAACAGGCAATGGCATAATAGAGCGTATATTCACCGCCAAAAAGCTCCACCCCCATTAATGTACAGGCAAGCGGTGTATTGGTTGCCCCTGAAAAAACGGCAATAAATCCAAGCGCTGCAAATAAACCTACTGGTGCATTCATAAGCTCGGAAAGCGTGTTGCCCAACGTCGCTCCAATGTAAAATAGCGGCGTTACTTCTCCACCTTTAAAACCTGTACCCAATGTAATGGTAGTGTAAATGGTTTTCCACAACCAGCTCCATGTATCGGAACCACCAGATTGGAATGCTGATTGAATAGTTACAGCTCCTTGGTATTCGGGATCTACACCTAAGCTCAAGTAGTCGGGCTTACCAGTGACAAGCGTCAATAGGATAATAATACAACCTCCAATCATGGGAATAAGCCATTTTTTTGAGACTAACCCTACCATACCTGCTTTGATTCGGTGGGCCATTTCAGCAAAAATAAAACTGGCCAATCCAAATGCAATGGAAGCTATTATAATTTTTCCCAGCAACAGCATATCAAAGGATACATATTCTGAAAGCCAAAAAGTTTGTCCAGACGGGGAAATAGCATCAATATGATAATGGGTATGGTGTATCTTCCAGGCCGATACTGTTATATCGCCAACGGTACCAGCTATAAGGCATGGAAGCAGGGCATCATATTTAATTTTACCTATAGCCAATATCTCCAACGCAAATATAGCACCTGCGACAGGAGTTCCAAATACTGCCCCGAAACCTGCGGCTATTCCGGCCGTTAGCACAATGCTCATATCTCTTTGATTGAGGCGAAACCATTTTCCAAACATTTGGGCAATACTTCCCCCGATCTGGACTGCAGTCCCCTCTCGGCCGGCTGAACCTCCGAAAAGATGTGTAATGACTGTCGCGAAAAGTACAATGGGAGCCATTCGCTTTGGTACACCTCCTCCAGGTTGATGTATTTCATCAATTATGAGGTTATTACCTCTCTCAGAAGACTTTCCTATAGATTGGTAAAGTAAATGAATAACAAGCCCAGCTACTGGCAACAGATATAAAAGATAAGTATGCTCAAATCTATAATGTATTGCTAAATTCAAGATCCATAGAAAAAATGCTACAGTACTTCCAATAGCAATCGATATCGGGATCACAATAATGCTCCACTTGACCAGTTGTCGCAAAATGCTGATATGTTCTATTCTCATCATATTTTTTATCAGTTTTTAAATTTAGGTGAAACTTGTTTGCTGTATGAAGCCAAACTTTCCTGGATGATAATTTTAGTGATATTCATATTTCGAATGTTATTATATTTTTTTAGAGATTATATCCTTTTACTGTTCCATTTTATTGAGGGTTGTTACTAAAGTCATAGAAACTTTTGGCCAAAGCACTTCGATTACGATAGCGATTACAGACACAAGAATATTGAAACTCATATATGTTAAAGCCTTGCAAAATGATATAATGTGAAAATAGAAATATTGCTGATTGCATTGGCTTCTACAAATTTGCAGAGTGAGACCTGATAACTCAAAATTGCTATTGTGGTGGATTTCGGATTTTAAAAACATAATAAACCTGATTAAAATGTTGAACATTTAATTTAATCAGGCGTCATCAGCTTTTTGAGGGCGGTTGGTTAAGGAAGAACACCATTTCCTTTTTGTTTAAACAAAACTAACAAATATTCTTTACTGATACAATATGCATTAGACAAAAAAATAATAGAAAGATATTCTTTACTTCTAAACTCTCGGCATGAAGTTTCTCCATCCTTTTTCAAACCAATAGTAAAGGATGTACTTTACTTAACGCTAATATTTTTACGAAGTACGTTCAAAATGAGCACCTGTAATCCAATACTTTAGATTTTTTTTAAAAATAATCTTGTAAATAAAAATGAAAATATTAATTTGCGCCATCAATGAAAAAAACAGCACACATATCATCCCAAGTTACCCCGCCTTAGATAAAGGCTAAACTGTTACTTTTCCCCGATTATTTTATTGGTCAATACCCCCTATCCGAAGGTTTTTTAACCGATCGGTTATTATTAATTTGTCAAATTCTAATACTATACATATGTATAAAATTTTAAATCTTTTTGATTTCAAACAGAAAATTAACTATAAAAATGAAATTTTAGCTGGTCTGGCCGTTGCTATGACCATGATTCCTGAATCGCTTTCATTCGCCATACTAGCAGGATTATCTCCTCTCACCGGACTATACGCAGCTTTTTTAATGGGAATTGTCACCGCTGTACTTGGCGGTAGACCCGGAATGGTATCAGGAGGTGCGGGAGCTACTGTCGTGGTGCTTATCGCATTGGCAGCATCTCATGGTGTTGAGTATCTATTTGCTGCAGTTATCTTAGCAGGTATATTACAACTTGTGGTAGGCGTTTTTAAACTAGGTAAATTTGTACGCCTAATACCGCAGCCTGTTATGTATGGGTTTTTAAACGGTCTTGCTGTAATTATTTTTATGGCGCAAGTTGCACAGTTTAAGATTACTCAAAATGGAATAACAAGTTGGATGCAGGGACCTGCACTGTATCTAATGCTTGGACTGACACTCTTAACAATAGTTATCGTTTTGATTTTACCAAAAATAACAAAAGCAGTTCCTGCCTCACTAGTTGCTATACTTGTTGTATTCGGTATTGTTTATTTTTTTAATATTGATACTAAGAAAGTAATTGACATCGCATCGGTAAGTGGTTCTCTCCCTTCATTTCATATACCCGAGATACCATTCAGTCTTGAAACCTTGCAGATCATTTTTCCATATGCCCTGGTAATGGCTGGCGTCGGACTAATTGAGTCTCTATTAACACTTAACATGGTCGATGAAATAACCAATACAAAGGGTAAATCGAACCGCGAGGCCGCTGCTCAGGGTATTGCCAATATCACCAATGGTTTTTTTGGAGGAATGGGAGGATGTGCGATGGTAGCACAAACGCTTGTCAATATCAGTGCAGGTGGTCGCGCAAGGCTTTCTGCTATAGTAGCAGCTGTTGCTATCATGATCGTCATTCTAGTCGCCGGACCTGTCATTGAACAAATACCAATGGCGGCATTGGTAGGTGTCATGATGATGGTGGCCATTGGTACATTTGAATGGGTAAGTTTTAGAATTATAAATAAAATGCCGCCTCACGATATTTTTATTGGAATGCTTGTAGCGCTAATAACGATCATCTTACATAATCTAGCCCTCGCAGTTTTGATCGGTGTGGTTATTTCAGCTTTAGTGTTTGCTTGGGAAAGTGCGAAACGTATCCGTGCAAAAAAATATGTAGACGAACACGGTATAAAACATTATGAGATATTCGGCCCTCTATTTTTTGGTTCTACAGCAGCCTTTCTAGAGAAATTCGATACCTTGAATGATCCGGAGGAGGTTATTATTGATTTTAAAGAAAGCAAGGTAGTCGATATGTCTGCTATCGATGCATTGAATAAGATTACAGAAAAGTACCATAAATTGGAAAAGAAAATTCATCTTCTCCATTTGAGTCAGGACTGTATTAAATTATTAAAAAATGCAGAAAGCGTTATCGTTGTCAATATCCTTGACGACCCAACTTATAAAGTAATGACAAACAAATAGATACTAAAAAATAGATCGTAATAATTGAAAAAATATCAATAGCTCCATATTTGGAGCTATTATTAAAGAATCATTAAGTTTATTTATAATAATATCATTGTACTAACTTTTACAAATAATTTTCTTAATGAATAGTTTTTTGAAACTATTCCTTTAAAAATAAAGGCTTATGTCCATTTTATTAGTATGGTACCACTTACAAAGTTATTTCTGTGATCTACAAACAATTGAAAAGGTGGTATTCATCTGTTATAAATTAAAAATCAGCAGTCTACCTGAAAGTAGTAATTTTAAACAAATTGTTGATATACGATGGACGCTCTCATATCTTTAAACAACTAACTATACACATCAATTTCTCTTATGGATATATTAGCTATCCATCTAAAGATTTAAAATTTATTCGTTAAAGGCCTACTGCATGCAGAGGCCTTTTTTTATAAAACTGTCCCGTCCTGAAATAAGTTGACATCTAACTCAGCTTATTATGAAAAAAGAACTAAAGAACAATTTACGACGGAGTCAGCGAGATTATAGCCTAGCTTTTAAATTATCTGTTGTCAGTCAAGTCGA
>Ga0256410_1000284_pt1 | contig 57478 bp, 46 predicted proteins | sample PhyWR1_FD_185983 | JGI IMG/M metagenome (GOLD analysis project Ga0256410, IMG submission 185983) | Leaf surface microbial communities from wheat plants in UC Gill Tract Community Farm, Albany, California, United States - DLSL W.R1 | ecosystem: Host-associated > Plants > Phyllosphere >... | reverse complement strand
GTACTGTCACGGTGGTAGACCTGTCAGGTCGTGTACTGCAGACATTTAAAGCGACAGACAGGACAATACCGGTAGACCTTGGCGGTTATCAGGATGGTGTCTACATCATAGAAGTGAAAACCAATGCAGGGACAGGCTCGGTGAAAGTAATGAAAGGAAGTAAGTAATATAAAAATTTTAAAATTTAAATGCATAGTAAATTTATCAAATATTTAAAAGTTGGTTGCCCTTTTCTAATAGCAATATCATGTTTTGGACAGTCTTTGCCATCTCCGCTAAATATACAGTCCCCCGACGCTGCAAACTTAGGAAAGTATGGAGATATGCCTGTCAGTTTATATACCGGCACACCGAATGTTAATATTCCTTTGCATACAATGAAGGAAATGGGTGTATCATTGGATATATCTTTGGATTATGACGCGTCAGGGGTTCGGGTTTCTTCACTCCCGGGATGGGTAGGGCAAAACTGGTCTTTAAATGCCGGTGGAGTGATTACAAGATCAATACAAGGAATGCCGGATGAATATACTATTCCGATAAATGAATATAGAGGAGGTTATGGTTATTTCTTCCCTTCCTCTCACGCACGATTGAATGTAACAAACTGGCTAAGTCCGAGTTTTCTTAAATCTATATACGTGTCGAATTGGGTGTTCGGAATTGATCCCCATCCAGTACTTGAAGCTCAGCCTGACATTTTTACATTTAATTTTATGGGTCATAGCGGAAAGTTTTTTATGGGAGAAGACGGGGAATGGAAGGTTGCCAGTGATAGTAATTTGAAAATTGTTTTAACGGAAGAATTTTTTAAACATCCTTTTAATCAGACACATGTTAATAGTTCACAATATCCTCAACATAAGACAATTTGTAAAATAGAAATTATTGACGATAAAGGAATAACGTACACTTTTGGTAGCGATAATTTGACGACGAATGCGGTAGCAACAGAGTATTCGAAAGAATTTTACGATCAGAGGAAAGATCCATGGAATGCAAATGCTTGGTATATTACTAATATAAAAAATCACTTAGGTAAAATTCTTTATACTTTCACTTATGAACGTGATGGTTACAATGCACAATTTTATCACTCAACAAGTTCTACCAAATTTAATGGAGTCTTTACGGGTAATGGTCTTTTTGATGGTGAATGTTTGAATATAACCGGTGGAGAGCATTCTTTACCAGGCATGTTAATATCGCCGGTATATTTAAGAAAAATCACTTCACTCAGCGGACAACAACTTAATTTTAACAGGGCCTATTGTCCTAATCCGTTTTATGATAAGAACACAGGCCCACTTTTTACACAATTAACAAACTTTGCAAATAATGTTATAGTGCCGAATAATTGGGCCTTTTCAACATTCTTTACACATCTTGCAGAATATTCAGGTGGATATACAAATGTATCATCTTTAATTGGAAAGTTGCAATGGAGGTATTTAGCAAGTATAACCGGCGCAGCTAACGTATCCTTTCAAACAAACTATGCTGCATATCAAACTGAACGTTTGAATTTAAATGGAGTCACTATAGATGACAAAGTTTATAAGTTTGAATATGATCGATTTAATCAGCTTCCAATTACGCTTTCAAGAGCGTTCGATCATATGGGATATTTTGACGGAACAGAGTATCCCCTTCCTACGCAAACAACACACGCATCCCACTACAATCAACGTCAGACACACTCCGATAGGATTAAAATAGGATCGCTTAAAAAAATTATTTACCCGACTAAAGGCTTTACGGAATTTACATACGAACCACATTCGTATTCAAGGTATGTAAATGATGAGAGAACTAGCTTAACAACGGTATCAAATTCAATTATTGGTGGTTTGCGCGTAAAACAAATTGTTACTAACGACGGGAAGGGTAATACCCAGACAAAATCTTATAGGTATATTAAGAACTATACATTAGATCCATCGGGAACTGTAAGTAGCGGAATTCTAAGTAACCTGCCTAAATATTATTGGCCCAATTGGAGAATTTCATCTGCATCCGGATCGATGAGTGGATATCTTTCAGAAACAATTTTTTCTACAAATCCTATCGTACCACTAGGAAATTTCTTCGGATCTCATATCGGTTATACTGAAGTTGCCGAAGTTATCTCTGGCTCTGGATATATATTGCATAAATTCACCAGCAATGAAGATTACATGGATGAAGCTTATTCTGCCTCATTTAATTTAGACCCCAGCCCTTATGAGGTTTTCAATGACAAAAGCCTGTTAAGAGGTAAATTGAAAGAAAAGTCTTTATTTGATAACAGCAATAATTGGGTGCAGAAAACTGTATTTGATTATTCTACAAGTGATCCTTCATTAACGAAATTCGTGAAAGGCACTAATATTATTGGAGAAAGTTGCCCGGGAAATGACGGAAATGGATTCATGAAAGGTAACGCCTATAAATTATATTATTTCGACAATAAAATTTCAAAAGAGGAAATCTATTATAACCTTGAAGGTCAGTCTTCAAAAGTAACATCTAATTATATATACAATTATTATCCGAATTTATCCACATCGCATGGAGATATATTTCTAAGATCACAAGAACAGCAAACTTATCTCCAAAGTACAGATTCTAATAATGAAAAAATAGAAAAAAGTTTTAAGTATCCCTTTGACCTTTCATGTAATGCTTGTGGTGATTTGGTGAATAAAAGGGTATTACCAACTATATATAGCGAGGATAAAAAGAATAGTGCTATTATTTCAAAAGAACAAACTGAATACAAGAATTTTCCATCTAATCTATTAATGCCGTGGAAAACGTTAAATGCAAAAGAAAATAATGACATGGAAGAGACATTAATAATTGATGCTTACGATGCTAATGGTAATATTGCACAGTATCATACACCCGAGGGAAAATATACTTCTATCTTTTGGGCATATAATCGTCGCTATCCCATTATAATTCTTGAAGGATCTCAAATTAATGTTACAAGCGGTGTTGCTTCTCAAAGAACAAATGAAATTGTAATTCTGCTTAATACCGGAGGCGCATGGAATACTTCTCACCAGACAATATTAGATAAGCTTCAGGAGGTCCGTAATGGCTATCCCGGCCATATGGTAACAACATATACTTATAATCCTATCGTTGATGCGATCAAGAGTGTGACCGACCCTAAGGGATATACTTCTTATTATGAATATGATTTAAATAAACGGCTCGAATACATAAAGGACTCGGCCGGTAATGTGATTAAGCGTTTTGAATATAATTACAGAGATTAACAACCCAATGGATAAGAGAATTATTTATGCATTGCTATTACTATTCGTAGTAGCAATGAGTGCACAGACTACAACTGAAAATTATGTAAAAACAACCATATATAAAGTTCAGGGCGTAACGACAACAAATGTAGGCGGTGTTGCACAATCAGGTAAAAATGAAAATGTCATTTACTATGATGGATTAGGAAGACCTATTCAACAAGTAGTGGGACGGGCATCCGGTATTACAGGAAACGATTTAATAAAACATTTTGAGTATGATGCAGCTGGAAGACAGACGAAAGATTACCTATCGTATCCAGGCGGCAATAACAATCTCGCATTTGAGTATTCGGCACACGCAAATACATTACAGTATTATCAAAATAATTTCGGATCTGACAATATCAATCCCTATACCGAAGATTTTTTTGAGCCATCTCCTTTGAACAGAATTCGAAAACAAGGTGCTCCAGGTACTGCGTGGCAAGGGAATCCCCTTAACGATGAAGATCATACAATTAAATATGCTTATAGGTCTAATGCAACTGACGAAGTCAAAAAATTTAGGGCAGTAGCGGTAAAGAATTCTGAGACGAATATATATGATATAAGTTATGTTTCCGAAGGTAATTATGTGGCCGGTGAACTATATAAGACTGTTACTCAAAATGAGAATCCCACAAACTCAATATCTTTAGCCGGAAATAACACATCACTCATGCACAGAGTAGAAGAGTATAAAAACAAAGAGGGGCAGGTTGTATTGAAGAGAACTTTTGGAACACGGTTCGATAAGCTTGAAGTATATGACACATATTATGTCTATGATCAGTTTGGTAATTTGACATATGTACTTCAACCAATGGCTCTCGGTATTTTTTCATCTGCCAATCTCGATCAATATATTTTCCAATATAAATATGATCTTCGGGACCGACTGGTAGAGAAGAAAGTACCGGGTAGAGAATGGGAATATATTGTATATGATAAGCAAGACAGGATTATCGCAACAGGGCCTTCCTTATCTCCGTTTGGAAGTAACAGCACAAATGAAAACGGTTGGTTGCTAACTCGTTATGATATTTTCGGGAGAGTAGCTTATACGGGTTGGAAAAGTGAAGGACCAGAACTATTTACGTCTGTCAAGCGTAAGTCAATACAGGAGGAAACGGTCCAGGTGGTTACAAAAGAAACTTCGCCGTCGAACATTGATAATATCGCGGTAAGCTACAGTAATGCATTTCCAGCAAACACAAAGCTACTTGCAGTATATTATTATGATGACTATAACTTTCCCGGGGCTCCATCAGTCCCAGCTCAAATAGAGGGAGAAAATGTTCTTACCAATTGCAAGGGATTGCAAACAGGTACGTGGGTAAGAGCATTGACATCAGTAGACGAGCAGTCGGCCTCGAATAGCTATACATTATACGACGTTAAGGGCAGAGCGCTTAGAACCCATACATTAAACTATTTAGGCGGTTACACGCAGGATGATGTAAAAATGGATTTTGATGCGAAGATACAATATACGATCAAGCGCCATAAACGTATTGCGGGAGATTCGGAGATTGTTATACGGGAAGATTATTCATATACTCCCCAGGACCGACTTTTTGTACATGCCCACAAAATAAATAATTTGCCTGTTGAAACACTTGGTATATACAATTATAATGAAATTGGGCAAATGATTTCTAAATATGTGGGATCTGCCGGCTCTGGCTCCTCTTTTCCTATTCAGAAAGTTGATTACAAATATAATATTCGGGGATGGCTTACAGATATTAATGATGTACATAACCTTCACGTAGACCAAACCATTGATCTGTTTGCTTTTAAAATTACTTATCATGCAAATGGGCATTATGATGGCAATATATCAGAAACTTTTTGGCGAAGCAGTAACGATAATATCCTGAGAGGATATTTATATTCTTACGATAATTTAAGCCGGCTTACATTCGCAACGTATATGAAACCTGATAATGTGATTCCAATGGCGACGAGTTATGATGAGTACATCGATTACGATAGAAATGGCAATATAACAAATCTTATACGATACGGTGGCCTGGACGATCCATCATTTCCAGTTGCTATCGACAACCTTATATATAGTTATAGTGGCAATCAATTAAGAAAGGTTAATGATATTAGCAACAGTCCTCAAGGCTTTAAAGATGGCACTAATACTGACGAAGATTTTAGTTATGATACTTATGGAAATATGTTTGTGGATAAAAATAAAGGCATTACTAACATTACTTATAACCATTTGAATCTTCCGGTAGAAATACTCTTCGATAGTTCTACAAAAAAAATTGTATACCTTTATGATGGCGCAGGGGTAAAACTAAAAAAAACGGTTACTGACCATTCTGCCATAATAGTAGTTGATTATACCCCTGGAGGGTTTCAATACAAAGGAGGCAAGTTACAGTTCTTCCCAACCACTGAAGGCTATGTGGATTATACGGTTGGGGACCGCAGAGGCGATATAAAGTTTAACTACGTATATCAGTACAAAGATCATTTGGGCAGTGTACGTATGAACTACGCTTATGAGCCCCCTGCCCCGGGTGTGATTGGTGACCCGCTTAAGATCAAGGAAGAAAACAACTATTATCCTTTTGGCCTTAAGCATACAAATTATAACATGGATTATCTCGAATATCAGGAACAAGAGGGTGGGATTGTATTAGTACCGGGGTTGGATCCAAGTAGTAAGCTGACGCATAACTATAAATATAATGCAAAGGAGTGGCAGGATGAGTTAGGACTGAACCTGTACGACTATAGTGCGAGAAATTATGACCCTGCTTTGGGTAGGTGGATGAATATTGACCCGCTAGCGGAAAAAATGAGAAGAAACAGTCCCTATAATTATGCTTTTAACAATCCTTCAAATTTTATTGATCCTGACGGAATGAAACCAGTAGACTGGTATGTCAATTTAATTTTGGGTACTATTTCATGGAAAGATGGTCAAGCCTCGCGCCTTGGTTATAGAAACTTAGGACACACATGGGGATACACTGATGCGAAAGGAAACAGATTTTTGATGGACGGTGATACAAAGCAAATAAGCTATAATGGTGAAGTGCTTCAAGATTTCAACAAAAAGCCTGATAGTAGCTATGGAGGTTTTGCATTTGCAGATGGCGGTAATAGTCAGAACCTTAGTTCGCTACGAAAGGGTGGCAGAGATGTAGAGTGGATTGATTTTAAAGGTTTATTAGGGTTCATTGATTTGTTGCTGGGAAGAGAGCCAGGAAAATTTTCTAAAACCAATGCGAGTGGTAAAGGTACAAATGGGGGTGGTTCTACGATTGAAAATAATGTTGGTAATGCGGTTGATGCAGTTGGAGCAGGAACTAGCACTACTAAGGAATTAATGGACGCAACAAAAGAAGGAAATAAGAAAGAGGCTAATCCCTATGTATTACAAGAACCGCAGTTCGTAAGAACTAGTTATGATCCTAAGACAGGAAATAGTGTATGGGTAAGAAAAGATATATATGATGCACAACAAAAAACAAAAGAAAAAATTGACAAAAAATGAGAAAAAAATATAAGATAATTATAATCGTATTGGTTTTGATATCATCATCTCTTTATATCTTGAATAATTTAAATAATGGAAAGTATATTTTAAAAGAGTATAATCCATCCGGACAGTTACTGGGGACCAATGAATATATTCTCCGAAATGGAGATACAGTTTTACAAGGTAAATTTGTAAATTATAATGATAAGGGGGTAAAAATTTCAGAAGGTCAGTTCGTCGAAAATGAGCCATATGGAGAATGTATTTATTATAATGAAAAAGGCGACAAACAAGTTGTCCACTTTCGTAAAAATAGTTCAGTAACACTTGAAAGCACGTTTTATAATCCAAAAGGTTTTATAGAAAAATACATCTTATATGATGATTTAGGAGATCCTGCCTTTATAATCAGTTTTGATGAAAAAGGAGCAACAAAATATGATGGTCATTTTCAAGTAGAAATATATCAGTATAAATATGCTAATAGTAGAAAATTTAACATTAATGATAGGCAATATTTAAAAGTTGGTGATACTTTGAAATACAGTTACCTAATAGCAAATATTCCAAATGCAAAGCGTAGTTTTGTAATAGAAAATCTAGACATTGATAATTCAAAAGCTAAGCGGATTTTGAAAAGAGTTCCGCCGGCTCAAATTGATATCAAGGAAGTTTTAACCCAAAAAGGAAAGAATACTATTAGAAGTATCGTCAAATATGAGTTCGATGACAACTCTACGCCTACTTTTACAGATACCCTTTTATTCGATGTTAATGTACATTAGTCCTTCATACTCAAATTTTAAGGTTTCTCAGTCATAATATTAAAAGTATAAATGCTAGGGACAAGAACGGCAAGTTAAGGTAGGGCTGAATTGGGATGCCTTTAAATGGCGAAACTATGACTATGCTTTAGGCAGATTTATGAACGTAGATCCATTATGTCCAGATTTCCCCCAATGGTCACCTTAAGTTTTTAGTGGTAATCTAGTTAAAGTGACTAAAGAATTAGAATGGTTGGAACCCGAATTCCTTATAGGTGAAGATGGGAAACTCTCATCAGGAGTTATATCACTTTTACATTCCGCATTCGGATATTCGGTCTCCTCTCTTACAAAATCCACATGGATAGTTAATACCGATGCCAAGGTAAGTGGATGGAGCAGACTGACTGGTCATCCAGAGGCGTCTGTTAAGGGAACTTATGTAATGTTTAATAAGGACACCAAACTAAGGATGCTAATTATTGGATGGGTTTGATCTCGCACGAGCAGAGTCATAGAGTTGATATCGAAAAATCAGGAAATATAGGTTTTTACTGGACATACATTAATGAAGGCACATTTAAGAAATATCGAGAAATTGGCACGGAGCAAAAAGCTTATAGGATTGGAAGTGATGACGGAAAGGAAGATTAACAGACAAATTATTGAAATACAAGGATGGGATAGTCATGAATATTTTTCATCGCGGAAATCTAACAAACAATGAGAAAGCATCGATGCTTGAAACTGTTGGTAATCAATTCAGACGCGATGCAATTTTAAAACCCTCATTAAATGCTGCAAAGTCGTCGCTAAATAATATTAACACCTCTGGATGGAGTGAATCAACAAAGAACCAAATACGAAACTTGACAAACTTACTTATTAAACTTTGGAGTAAAGAAATAAACGATATACCATATTACGGAAAAATATGGGAACTAAGATATTATTTGGTGTGATACTGATTGCGATTATGAGTAGCTGCAATAGTTATGAGAAAGAAAGTATAGTGTTGAATTATAAAGACGGATATATTCAAATTCTTTCAGATAAATTTGTCATTGATAGTATTAGTATATATAATTATGTTAAACCATATCGGATAATCCGGTTAACCAAAACGGACAGGGGAAACAATGTCCTTTATTTCAATACCGAAAACTCAGATTATGAAATATTAGTGGATAGTCTGCGTAAAAATTGTTCTGAAACACAAGATATGGAATTACCTAGTGTAAACATAGTGTTTAGAGCAAAAGGTTACACGGGAAACTACGATACCGATCATAGAAAATTAAAATATGCAAATTATAATAAAATTCCTTGTAGCACAATATTAATAGATACAATCAGCACAAATAATCCTTTTAAGTGAGTAAATTTCAGATAACTTTTGAGAGAAATAATCCAGTAGTATTAATGTACCTATGTTAGAAATAAAGTATATCTATTATTATTGTGGTTAAGCTATACTCGCTATGAACAGTAAGTAATTAATAATTTAACGATTAAAATTCTTAGAGATTGTTGAATCATGAATCATTATTGAATCCATTGTTATTATTACGATTAAATTAATAATTAGGCTGTTTAGGTATTAGAGATACAACCGTTTCAAGTCACTTACGAAATGGTTTGAAAATTGTCCCGTAAGGACCACCACTTACAAACTCTTCAGGAAACTGAAGAGTTTTTTGTTTTAGATAACTAACACCTATACCGAGATGGAGGTTAGGTTACATTTATACAATTAAATGTTTACTGCATTATTCAATTTTGCAATCTAACAATTTAGAAAATGAAATATTTAATTATCCTCATTTATAGCTTTGCGTTAATGAGCTGCAAATCTCAGGTTCCGATCAACACAGACCTGAAAAAAGAATTGGACGAAATCCTCTTTAAAGATCAGATTTACAGAGAGTTTTCGGACAACGAAACCATAGAAGAAAGGAGAGATGAAATTGCAAAATTAACCAATATGGATAAGGATTATTTACGCCAGAATACCTGGAGTCTGATAAATACAGCAGATACCGAAAATATCGTGAGGGTTGAAAATATAATCATGAAGCATGGCTATCCCGGCAAATCATTGGTTGGAGAACCGACAAATACCGCCGTGTTTTATGTAATTCAACATTCCGACAAAATTGAAAAATATTATCCAATTATAAAAAAAGCTGGCGATGAGGGGGAACTACCTTATAAATATGTGGCTATGATGTTAGACCGGAAATTAACCAATGAATTGAAACCTCAAATTTATGGTACACAATTGGGATTTCGAACAATCACCAATCCACAAACCGGAGCGCAGGAAAACTTTATATATGTCTTACCTATAGAAGATCCCAAAAATGTAAATAAACGGAGAAAAGAAGCAGGATTTGACACGACTGTGGAAGAAAACACAAAAAGATTCGGGATCGAATACAAAGAATACACCTATGAAGAATTGAATAAAATAAAATAGCCCCAAATCTTTGCACGAAACGATTTTCTTATTACAAGACTAAGCTTACACTTTCAGGAAACTGAAGAGTTTTTGTTATAAAATATCTTGGTTTTACAGCACAAGAGCCGCCATATAGAAAAACATATTATGCTATTCGTTACAGATTAATCTTCTATTTTAAAACAATGGCCATCTTCAGGATACCATTCAAAAATATAATACGTTATCATAGTATTATACGAGAACTCAACCAAACAAGGAATAAATTCTACTCCACCAATATCTTTCCCGGTTGCCGGATCTATAGCTTTGCCATTTGTATACAGAAAGTTTGAGTAGTAAGATGGTGAAACTTCCTTAGCAGGGTCTATTACCATATGCTTTATAAATTCGTGTAACTGCACTTCCGATACCGGATTGTATTCACAGTTTTCATACAAATAATGAACTGAAAATTCTTCGTCTGTATATAACGTTAATTCAGTTTTCGCTATTTCCTCTATCAACTGCCTGATTGTCCCTGTCTCTTTGTTTCCATTTAAATAGCTGCTGATTATTTCTAATCTGCCGGGATTCATATGAGACCTTAAATCATCTAATTCAATTTCTATCTTGCCTATTATCATGGTTGTCATTTCAGGTTCCTCCTTTTCAATTCCTGCTCAATATCGCCTTTTTTGTAATCTGTATTATTAACCAGTTTATAAATAAGAAACAAAGGCAAAAGCGTTACTAAACCCCAGGTGTTGTTTATAACGCTGTAAAAAATTACCCCTGCCAAAAAACCTACCAGTACCGCATTAACGATGGATGCTGTCTTCATTTTTTTTGCTGTATCCTGCAGCTCCGTGTCTGTCAGGGCAGATAATTCTTTTTTTTTCATGAAAATAGTTTATTGGTAGGATGATTTACGCTCTAATGTTTTAATGGCATTAGCCATGGCATCATTACTCTCAAAATATTTCGTTTTTATAAGCTGAACCTGCTTTTCGTTTTTCAGCGTCTGGACCAGGGTAGAAACCAGGAACTTGTAATCAGTGAATTCCGTTTTAGACTTTAATACTGTAACAAGCCAATCCATCATCTTCTTCTCTCCTATTTCTCTCTCAATGGCCATAAAGATAACCGGCGCGTAATAGTAAACATATAATTCGCGGTCTTCATACTCTTTTTCATCTGTGATCGCAGCAAATGGCTTCGGATAGAATTCATCATCCTGCAGCTCCTGCAGCTTACCTTTTAACTTGGCATTGTACACTTCTATACCAATTATTTCTTTGGTGAGTTTCATCGCCATAAATTCGGTGAAACCCTCACTCATCATGTCGCCTAACACGGAGTTGAAAACCTTATAGGTACCAAAGTAGTAGTGGCCCAGTTCGTGCGCCATAAAAGGCCTGTACCAATCCTGGATTTTCGAAGCAAAGAGGCTTTTAAGTCCGCTGTCCCCATATCCTATTGTAAAAATGGTGGGATACGATACAAACATCCAACTGTCTTTTGCTGATGTAGGAGTAGTATTGATAAATGTAACAGGAAACGTATACGGTATTTTAAGGTTTTTGGTATAATATTCTTTATAGCTGTTGATCATGGCACTAAATTCTTTTTGCTGTTCCGGAGTTAGGTCAGAATTCAGTATATAAGTGCCGCCAATGTCGGTAGAGGTAAAGTTCCCGCAATAAAGGGTAAGCTCATACGGTATATCGCTTTTAAAATGATGGGAGGTTGCTTTTACAGCGACATGCCCGTTTATATACAGGGTATTGCAGTCCGCGCATTCAATTTGCAGGTCGTAACGAATATTTTCGTATATCTTATCATTTTCTATATCATATAATAGCGGAAACCACGCTGTTTGCCTGCCATCCGTCCGCACCGAATATCCGTTAAATGCTATATTACCCTTCCAGTCGCTACGGCTGTGGTTATTGTCGAGAGTATCTTTAACTACAGGATACTTACCCACATATTTTACGCTAACAGACTTTGGGAGAAATTTACTCCCACGCGCATTACCCGGAAAATAATAGGCGCTGGACTCCCCGAATGATTTTTTGTCGTCGTGCGATATGTCATAGCCTATTATATGGCCGCCCTGTTCCATATCCCTGAAATTTAGCACATTCATCCCCCTGTTAAGGCGTATGAAATATTCTTTTACCGGAGGCAGGTCGCTAAGCGTAAGGTCACATTCAAAAGTACCCTGTGTAACCGAGATGGTTACTTTACCGGAAAGAAGAGGAGCTTTTTGCTGCGAATAAACGGTAAAGCAGCAGATAAATACCGCAATACTAAAAATGGCTTTCATTCTTATGAAATTGATTGGTTAGTGTTACAAACACAAGCAAATATATACAAAACAGTACGAAGAAATATAGCCCGGTTCGTCACTCCACAGTCTTATAATATTTATTTAAATACACTTCCAATGATTTTACCAATCTCAGCAAAGTCATCATGATTGCTTACAGAGCGTTTCTCCACCTCGGCTTCGCTTACCTGTGTTGAAGGATAGATGAGTATATAATTGTTCTTGCTAAGATTCTTGTTGAGGAATTCCGGCACCTCACGCATCTGCTCAAAATAAGAGCCGGCACCCCTGTCGGCCATCAGTACGATAAGTCCTTCATTTTCGCTTATAGTTCCTGCCGCATCTTCGGCCTGTTTCCATGAAACCACTTCATTAAACCTGGCTTCTATATTGTTTTTGATATTGATGCGCTTTAATATCTTAATGGTATTGGCATTGGCGTAAAATACCATTTTCGCACCCGAGTTTTTGCTGATATTCCACACCCTGAGCAGCGAGTGGAAGAAACCGGCCTCATGCTCGGCATCGGCCGGAATCAGTACGGTATAACTTTTTATGGTCGCAATTGGCTGTGCGGCATGGTAGACCAGCAAGTTCGCCTGCCTGTTCTGAAGATAACCCCTGTACAAATTATAAATAAAAGATCCCGAAAACCCTTTCTTGATTTCCAGTCCGATTACCAGGTCGGATATTCCCTGCTCTTTTATAACATTATTGACTCCCGCAACCGCGTTGCTGTCATGGCGGGTGATGGGAGTGATCTTTGTATCGGCAGCGGCACCCAGCTTTACTGCCGAACCTAAAAGCTTTTCTGCATTTTTTGCCGATGATTCATTTGTTTCCTCACTGATTACATTCAGTGCGACAACGCGATCCCTGTTTGCCTTCGTTTTTATAAGCAGGCCTAAGTTCACCATCGGCTCAACAGTACTTTCATGATTCATTGCCAGCAGTATCTTTTCCTTCTCTTCACTTTCACCCGACACTGTATTCTCCTTTTCTTTTTCCGCAATGCGCTGGGCAGAAGCCATTGACACGAATGAAGAAATTGTACAGGATACCAGGATAAGCAGGATACTTCCGTTCAGCACATGCTCATTCAGCAACCTCACGGGTTCGCCTGCCTCATTTTCCGTAAGGATAATGTTGTAACCTACCATAACAGATGCCAATGTAGCTGCGGCGGAGGCGGCACTCATACCAAAGATAAGCTTGCCCTCATCGTTGGTAAACCGGAACGTTTTCTGCGTAGCGATCGCAGCCAGGTATTTACCACCAATAGAAGCAATCAGCATTATCGAGGCTACCCCGAGCGTCTCCCAGCTTTTAAAGAAGGCGCTAAAATCGATAAGCATCCCCACACTGATAAGGAAGAATGGGATAAATATGGCATTACCCACAAATTCTACACGGTTCATAAGCGACGAACTGTGGGGTATCAGCTTGTTCAGGGCGAGGCCGGCAAAAAAGGCCCCGATGATAGCCTCGATGCCCGCAAGCTCTGCCAGTAATGATGCCATATAGATCATTACCAGTACAAATATGTATTGTGATATCTTGTCCTGCACAGTTTTAAAGAACCATCGCGCAATGATCGGGAATACTACAAGCACAATAACCCCAAAAAGCAGCATGGATATGGAAAGGCGCACCCAAAAGGCTGTACCCACTTCACCCTGCGACATACCTACAACTACTGCCAAAGCAAGAAGCGACAGCACGTCTGTTATCATCGTGCCGCCTACCGTTATATTGACTGCGAGATTTCGGGTAATGCCCATTGCGCTTACCATGGGGTACACAATAAGGGTATGCGATGAGAAAAGGCTCGCGAACAGCACAGAAGTGAGCAAATTGAAACCCAATAAATACCCGCCGGCAAATCCCAAAACAAAAGGAAATGCAAAAGTGTATATAGAAAAAGTAATGCTCTTCCATTTGTTCTTTTTAAAATCACCCATATCGATCTCCAGGCCTGCCAGAAACATAATGTACAATAGCCCGGTAGTGCCGGTTACCACTATACTGCTGTCGCGTGCCAGGAGATGAAACCCATTTGGCCCAATAGCCGCTCCGGCAATAAGAAGCCCCAGCAAATGAGGTACTTTTATTTTATTTAGGAGGAGCGGAATGCAGAGGATAATAATAAGCTCAAGGAGAAATTTCAGTAACGGGTCCTCAATCGGGAAGGTTATATGCTGTATGCTTAAAAACATGCTCTACTTTTTAGGGGTGGGGGAAAGTTCGATCGAAAAACGTACGGTGCAGCCATCCTGGCCGGTTAGCGTTTGTGTGCCTTTTATCACTTTTTTATTGAAGTCGTCAAGAACAGCATTAATTTTAATACCTCCCTGCGAAAGGGTGTCCGGCTGAAAGCTCAACATCGCTTTTCCCTGCCGGTATTGTGCCTTGAGTACGCGCTTCAGCCTGTTGTTATCCATCACCCGTACTACCGGGCCCAGGCTATCGTTTGCTAAAATCCATTTTTCGGTACGCTGGTCGCCAATTACGTAGGTATTGCATGACGATTCCCTGCATACCAGCCTGCTGTTCCACGTGCCGGCAAGGCTGTCTGGCCACGCACTTATAATAGTGTCTGATACCGTTTCCTTAAGGGAGTCCGCTTCCTGAAGACTGTCCCTCAACATCAATAAGCTTTTATAATCTTCTTCCTTTTCAGAAAATTCCTTTTCTTTCAGGACAAGTTGCTGCTCACGGGCCTGGAGCTCTTTTTCTTTCGCGTTATTACAGGAGGACAATACGCAGACTGTAACAAAGAAGATTAGTATTTTTATTGATTTGGGCATAGTAAAGTAATTTAAATTTCAAGTTAGCAATTTATGCCGGGTTAGTAAACAATATATAAAAATAAGTGTGTTAAAATTTGTTAACCGAATGAACAGGGCATATTTAAAAACAAACACATCCATTTCAAATTAAGGGGATATATCTTAACTTTGGCAGTACACAATCAAAGCATGGAAGATATTACAATAACGCAGTCAGGTATAGAAAATATCCAGGTGCTGCAAAATATTGGACGGGAGACTTTTTATGAAACGTTCGCCGAAAGCAACACTGCTGAAAATATGCGGGATTACCTCGAGAAGAACTTTGATACGCAGAAGTTAAAAAGTGAGGTTATGAATCCGGACTCATTTTTCTTTATTGCATGGGACGGCGCCACACCCATAGCCTACCTGAAGCTGAATACAGGCATGTCGCAAACAGAACCACAAGAAGCAGGCGCTCTGGAAATTGAGCGCATTTATGTCTTACAGCAGTATCACGGCAGGAATGTGGGCCAGCTCTTGTACAACAAAGCATTGGAAGTAGCCGGAGAGCTAAACAAATCGTTTATCTGGCTGGGTGTGTGGGAAAAAAATTTCCGCGCCCTGCGGTTTTATGAAAAGAATGGTTTTACAGCGTTTGACAAACATATTTTTCGGATGGGTGACGATGAGCAAACCGATATTATGATGAAAAAAGAATTGCGTTAGCCTGTAAAAGCACCGTATTTCCGTCTTTTAACATGCAACCGGTATGGTCAATCCATTATTCTGCTATTTTTGGGAATTATACTACAACCTCCCGCAGACTATGGAATTACAATTTTACACACCTGAAAGCGAAATTTTAAAGGATTTCATAGAAGGATATTACTTTATCCGTGAAGAAAAAATCCCTAAAAAGATACAGTACTTTACCTTTCCCAACAATTACAAGATACTGTCGGTAAACCAGAGCACCACTGTTCACGTAGAAAGGAATCGTTTTATAGTATCATTATCCGGTGATGGGAAAATTACCTCCGAACTGGTGTGCAGCTATACCTCGCCCTTGGAGATCATTTATGAACAGGCCGTTAATGAAGTCACGATCTACTTTAAGCCTTTGGGACTGAACCATTTTATTGACAATACCGATATATTTAGCGAAAAGACGGTCGTTAATTTTTTCCCGTTTCCCGACTTCAGGGACACAATGAAGGCCATTTTTGAACAGCCGGAACGCAAAGAGCAGATCAGGCAATTAGAGCACTACCTGCTGTCGAAGTTGCAAAAGAGGGATCTGTCTGTAATAGCACAGATCGTAGCAGATGTGGAAACCGGGCTGAAGATTGAGGACATCGCCGAAAAGCACGGCCTGGCACGGCAATCAATACGCAGAATGTTTTTGAAGCATGTTGGCAAAACCCCTTCGGAATACAGGAAGATATTCCGCTTCAGGAACGCGATTACAGAATACGGAAAAAGCAACAACCTGACCGACCTGTCTTACGGAAACCTTTTTTATGACCAGTCGCACTTTATAAAAGATTTCAGGACACTGACCAATACCAATCCCGGTTCCTTCTTTGACAATGTAGATACTGAAAAGGGAAATGTCTGGCTATTTGTTTAGTGAATTTGCATTTTACTGCCTGAAAATCTGGCAGTAAACCGGTCAGAAGAATGTTAAAGTTTACTAAAATCCCTTATTTATCTTACTTTTGCTTCTATCTATTCTAAAACTCCATGCGAAAACTGGCCAACAGTGAGCTTGGGCGGATAACTATTGACGCTTTTAAACAGGCGGAAAAAACACCGCTCATCCTCATACTCGACGACATACGCAGCCTCCATAACATCGGTTCGGTATTCCGTACTGCCGATGCTTTCCTTGTGGAAAAAATCTATTTGTGCGGTATTACGGCAACCCCACCCAATAAAGAGATACACAAAACCGCCCTGGGAGCCACAGATACCGTAGCCTGGGAATACCATAAAAATGTACTGGATGTTGTAGCCCTGTTAAAGAAAGAAGACGTACAGGTATGGGCTGTAGAGCAAGTGGAGAATGCCGTTTACCTCAACGATTTCCAACCGGAAGCAGGCCAAAAATACGCGCTCATTTTTGGCAATGAAGTGAAAGGCGTATCGCAGGAAGCCATACAGCAATGCGATGGCTGCATCGAAATCCCGCAGCTCGGCACTAAACATTCCCTCAACATTTCGGTAAGCGCCGGTATTGTAGTGTGGGATTTGTTTCACAAAAACTATACAACAGGTACCCCCTAGGTTAATTTTATACATTTACTGAATGAAGCATCTATTACCAATACTGAATACAAATACCCAATTATCGAAATCGTTTTCCCTGTTCCTGCTTGTACTGTTTCCTTTTGCATTAACCGCGCAGGACCAGCCTCCGGTAGTTACCGCAACAGGAAATCAGCTGTATTGCCCGGGCAGCCCCATGCCGATCGTAACAGCCTTTAATATTACCGACCCGGATGATACAGGCACCGATGCTATTTACATCCAGATCTCCGAAGGATATGTAAACGGCCAGGACTTCCTTACCCTTACACCCGCAATACCCAATGTAACCACTACATGGAATCCAACAACGGCGAAGCTTATTATACGTGGTATCAGCGGTCAGGAGCTTCCCTATACTACACTGATCAATGCTGTAACGAATGTAAGATATAACAGCACCGCGGCCAACCCAACAGGCTCCCGTACCTTTTCGATAACCGTGGGCGAGGCCAACTACCTGCCGTCTACGGGTCATTATTACCGGTTTATCTCTCAGCCCGGCATAACCTGGACCAGCGCACGTACAGCAGCACAGGCCAGCAATTACTATGGCCTGCAGGGCTACCTTGCCACATTGCTTTCGGCAGAAGAGGCACAGCTTTGCGGTGAGCAGGCTACCGGAACAGGCTGGATTGGCGGAAGCGACTCGCAGGCAGAAGGCGTTTGGCGCTGGATGACGGGCCCCGAAGCAGGCACCATTTTCTGGAACGGAGCCGCCAATGGCTCTACACCCAACTTTGCATTCTGGAACAACGGCGAGCCCAACAACTCTGGTGAAGAAGATTATGCCCACATTACCGCCCCGGGCGTAGGTGTCCCGGGATCATGGAATGACCTGCCCAATGCCGGCAGCGGGGGCGATTACGCGCCAATGGGCTACATTGCGGAATACGGCGGGATGCCGGGCGACCCTGTATTGCAGATATCCGCAAGCACTATGATCAATATGGGAAGGATAACATCCGCTACCCCTGACACACGTTGCGGTGATGGTACGGTAACACTTACTGCCGTTGCCGATTTTGGCACACCCTACTGGTATACTGCTGCTACAGGTGGTACAGAGATCGCCGGCGGAACGAGCTTCACTACGCCAATCCTCACTACAACAACAACCTATTATGTGTCGGCTTATGACAGCAGCTGTACTACTGCACAGCGTACAGCGGTAATTGCTACCGTGAACCCGTTACCTGCCATAACCACCGCCACACCGATAGTAAACATCTGCCAGGGTACTACTGCTACACTGGAGGCAACGCCTTCATCCGGTAACGTCAGGTGGTATACCGTGGCAACAGGTGGCACACCCATTAGTTCAGGCACTACCTTTACCACTCCGGCGATTACGGCCAATACCACATACTATGCCGAAGCCTTTTCACCGGAGGGCTGCCCGTCAGCTGCCCGTGTGGCAATTGCCATCACGACAGCGCCACAACCAACTGTAACCATTCTTACTCCCCCAACGCTTTGCGATGAGGGCATTGTAACACTTCAGGCAACACCTTCTGCGGGAATTGTTACCTGGTATACTTCCGATACAGGAGGTACTGCTACAGCCACAGGAAACACCTACACTACACCCCTACTTACGCAGACTACAACCTATTATGCGGAAGTTGCAGATAACGGATGTGCTTCGGCCGCGAGGCAGGCCGTAACAGTTACTGTAAATGAAGTACCTGTGATCAACCTGATTTTACCGGTATCGGTTTGTAACGGTCAGTCGGCAACCCTTACAGTGAATACAGCTTCAGGTGCCATAATTAAGTGGTATGATGCTCCAAGCGGCGGTACCCTTTTGTATACCGGGGCCAGTTTCACCACACCTGTACTCAATACTGACACAACATATTACGCAGAAGCTATAGGCTATATAGGCGGATGTATTTCCGACGGGCGCACTGCCGCGGAAGTTATTGTACTGCCATTCCCAACCGTAACCGTTACAGCTACGGCACACGCTTGCGGACAGGGCACAGCTACGCTGGAAGGAACACCCTCAGACGGGACTATTGAATGGTACGATGCCCCAACCGGCGGCAATCTTATCGGTACGGGCAACAGCATACAAAGCCCTGCTATTACTGCCGACACTGTATTTTATGCAGAAGCTGTTAACAATGGCTGTCCCTCTGTATCCCGTGAAGCGGTTTCCGTAATCCATCACGAGCTGCCTGCTGTTGCGCCGGATGAAGATGTTGTTTTCTGCGAAAATGGTGACACCGACCTGGATGCAGACATAACAGGCGTTACCTATTTATGGTCTACAGGCCAAATCACGCAAATCATCAACATTGACGAGCCGGGAATTTATACGGTAGAAGTGACTTCGCCAGAAGGGTGTAGCGCAATAAGGACATTTACCGCCACAACCATCGACGCACCGGAAATAGACAAGGTTCTGGTGAGTTCAGGTACCGTAACTATTATAATGGAAAATAACGATCCGGAAAACTACAGGTTCTCCATTGATGGCGGGCCGTACCAGGATTCGAACCAGTTTACCAACCTGCCAAGCGGCTACCATACAGCTTCCGCACTTTCGCGCAGCGGCTGCGGGGAGGATTTTTATAATTTCCAGGTACGCCTTGTGCCAAGATTCTTTACACCGAACGGTGACAGTATCAACGATGTATTTACCCTTGCCGGTTTCTACGCGTTTCCGAATGCCACGGTAGATATCTTTGACCGTTACGGCAAGCTTATCACGCAACTCAGCAGCCGCAACCGCGAGTGGGACGGCACGCATAACGGCACACCGCTACCGGCTACCGATTATTGGTACATCATAAAAATAGATGCTGCCACACCGGAAATCAGGGGGCACTTTAGCCTGATACGATAGGTTCATGAGAAAAGGTGCTGTCTCAAAGTGTCATTCTGAACGAAATGAAATGTAGTGAAGAATCTCGAATATTCGCCGGAAGGACAAGATGCTTAATCAGCACTTTAAAACAGCTCCTTTTTTATACTACAGCCTCTTTAAAAGAAGCCGAACTTTTTCTTGCAGGTATTCTTCCTGTTGACATCGATTATCTCGGAGATATTGTATTTGTCGAATTTCTCGAGCAGGGCATCCGTACCTTTTTTGAGCTTGTAATCCATCTCTTCGGCATAAAGCGGAATCATAGAGAGCACGCTTATTACTTTGTCGCCTGTCTCGATAAAGGCGAATCCTTCCGGCAGGGTAAAACCTGACAGCAATATCACGCCTTCAAAGCCACAATTGGGCGACATAGGCTCCGGCGGGTTGCCGTTGGCAATGGTGTGCCCCTCGCCTATCCACGTACCATAAAGGTGTGGAAATCGGGCGAGTGTCTTTAACTGGCGGATGGGCCAATAGTTGTCTTCATTATCAAAAGCGTCCTGAGTGAGCGGCCAGTCTGCCGGAAGGATGGTATAGATCTCAGCGTATGCTAATCCTTCAAGCCCTTCGGGCACATTCATCGGAAGGCTGCTGAGTCCTGAGGTCATCAGTACGTTGTAGGGGCGCTCTGCGTTGGCCTTAATCATATAAATGTCGATATGTACCTTATCGGAGATGATCTCGTGGAAAACACTTATATCTTCATCGGCAAAAAAACGGTCGAGATGTTCATCGATATGGCTTATCGTATTGGGATCGCCCGATACCGGCTCGATGTCGCGGTCCTGCGGTTCATATTTGTAAATGGGGCTTCCGGATTCTGAATATCCGTCGGGTTTAAGTTCTTCCATGGCTTTTTTTATGTTGGTTACTGTAAATATAACGAAAAAATCCGCCCGTTACATTTACAGCTATAATCGAAGATACGTCTTTAACGATAACTTGACGTGAACAGGAGGCGCGATATAGGAATCACCTACAATCTGAAACATTAAACCTGTTAAGTTATCCACCATTTACAAACACCATGGCGCTACTTTTTCGGAATTTGAGTAAATTCGCTTCCTAACCATTTAGATCCCTATCCTTTGGCAGCCACAAAAGAAAAACCAGCGAAAGAAACCCCGTTAATGAAGCAGTACAACAGCATCAAGGCTAAGTATCCTGATGCCTGCCTGCTCTTTCGCGTGGGCGATTTTTATGAAACCTTTGGTGAGGATGCCATACGGGCCGCCGGCATACTGGGTATTGTACTGACCAAACGCGGAGCAGGCAGCGAGACAGAAACGGCGCTGGCCGGATTCCCGCACCACTCGCTGAACACCTACCTTCCTAAGCTGGTAAAGGCGGGGCTGCGTGTAGCGATATGCGACCAGCTCGAGGACCCGAAGATGACGAAGACGATCGTAAAGCGCGGCGTGACAGAACTGGTGACCCCGGGTGTTTCGATGAACGACGAAGTACTCAATTCCAAAAGCAATAACTTTTTGGCATCGGTCTATTTCGGCAAAAAAACACTGGGCGTATCTTTTCTGGATGTGTCTACAGGGGAATTCCTCACCGCACAGGGCAACGAGGAATATATTGATAAGCTATTGCAAAACTTCAGCCCGAGCGAAGTGTTGGTGCCTAAGAACAATAAGGGTAATTTCCGTGATACTTTCGGCGACGACTACCACACCTTCTTCCTGGAAGACTGGGTATATAAAGAAGATTATGCCTTCGAGAGCCTTACGGGACACTTCGGTACCAACTCGCTGAAAGGTTTTGGCGTGGAGGAATTACAGGAAGGCATTATAGCCTCGGGGGCAGTACTGTACTACCTTTCGGAGACACAGCACAACAGGGTGCAGCACATTACACACATCCAGCGTATTGCCGAAGACGCCTACGTATGGATGGACCGGTTTACCATCCGCAACCTCGAGCTCTACCAAAGCCCAAACGTGAATGCCGTAACACTGCTCGACGTGATCGACAGAACGCTTTCGCCTATGGGAAGCCGTTTGCTGAAGCGCTGGCTGGCATTGCCGCTAAAGGATGCCAACAAAGTGCGTGCCCGCCATGAGGTGGTAGCCTACCTGAAAGAAAACAACAACACACTCCAGAAAATACAGCAACAGGTAAAGCAGATCTCCGACCTGGAGCGCCTTATCTCGAAAATAGCCACAGGCAAGGTATCACCGCGCGAAGTGATTTACCTGAAAGACTCGCTCGATGCCATTGTACCGATAAAGAACATTGCCCTCGAAAGCAACAATGAAGCGCTGAAAGCCATCGGCGACAGCCTGCATGCCTGCGACCTGCTCCGTGAAAAGATAAAGACAACACTGCACCCCGAAGCGCCTGTAGCAATAAGCAAGGGCAATGCGATAGCGCAGGGTATCCATCCCGAGCTGGATGAGCTTCGTGCCATAGCCTATTCCGGCAAGGAATACCTTGAAGGTATCGAAAAGCGCGAATCGGAGCAGACAGGCATAACATCACTAAAGATCTCCTTCAACAACGTATTCGGGTATTATATAGAGGTGCGCAACACGCACAAAGACAAAGTGCCTGCCGAATGGATCCGTAAGCAGACATTGGTAAACGCCGAGCGCTATATTACCGAAGAACTGAAAGAATACGAAACCAAGATACTCGGTGCGGAAGAAAAGATCCACCAGCTCGAAACGCAATTGTTCGAGCAACTCGTAGTGTGGATCGCCACTTACATTAAACCCGTACAGCTCAACGCAAGCCTTGTGGCGCAGGTAGACTGCCTTTCCTCCTTCGCACAGCTGGCTATTGAGAACAAATACGTTTGCCCGGAGATTGACGAAAGCTACGACCTCGAAATTAAAGAAGGACGCCACCCGGTGATCGAAAAACAACTGCCCGTAGGTACGCCTTATATAACCAACGACGTATACCTGGACCGCTCGCAGCAGCAGATCATCATGATAACAGGACCCAACATGTCGGGTAAATCGGCCATACTGCGGCAGACAGCATTGATCGTACTGTTGGCACAGATGGGCAGCTTTGTACCAGCGGAGAGCGTGCGTATGGGCATTGTCGACAAGATCTTTACCCGGGTGGGAGCATCGGACAACATTTCGATGGGCGAATCGACCTTTATGGTCGAGATGAATGAAACAGCAAGCATCCTGAACAACCTTTCGGACCGCAGCCTTATACTGCTCGACGAGATTGGTCGCGGTACAAGCACATATGATGGTATTTCGATCGCGTGGGCCATTGCCGAATTCCTGCACGAGCATCCGGCACAGCCCAAAACACTTTTTGCCACACACTACCACGAACTGAACGAGATGCAGGATATCTTCGACAGGATACAGAATTACAACGTATCTGTAAAAGAACTGAAGGACACGGTACTGTTCATCCGTAAATTGGTAAAAGGCGGCTCGGCACACAGCTTTGGGATCCACGTGGCGAAGATGGCAGGGATGCCGCAAACAGTGATACAGAAAGCACAGAAACTACTTAAAAAACTGGAAAAAGACCATTCGGGTGAAGCACTGGGCGGTATAAAGGCAGCTGCAAAAGAAGAAATGCAGCTTAGCTTCTTTAATCTCGACGACCCGCTGCTCGAAGAGATCAAAGAAGAGATACTGAATACCGACATTAATACGCTTACACCGGTTGAAGCGCTGATGAAGCTGAATGAGATAAAACGGATGCTGGTGAAATAGGACTTACACCCATTTGATCGCTATCGGAATCCTCCCGGGGAGAGGGCAGCGATACCTCCACTCCATCTGCTGTCAAAAGAATACCGTTCAAAAAACTTTGCATATTAAGCAAAACGTTATCAGAAGGTTATGTTCCGGGCTTAAATTTTTTTCAAAAAGTCCTTGTGAAATTGAAATTATGTACTACATTTGCATCCGCAATGATGAACTAATCAAAGCGGTTTGAAATAATGCGAAAATAGCTCAGTTGGTAGAGCGCCACCTTGCCAAGGTGGAGGTCGCGGGTTCGAATCCCGTTTTTCGCTCCATTTTTTTAAGCTCGAGTGGTGGAATCGGTAGACACGCTGGACTTAAAATCCAGTGGGCAGTAATGCCCGTGTGGGTTCAAGTCCCACCTTGAGTACAAAAGTACAGACCCTGACATATGTCGGGGTTTTTTATTTCCTGCAATTTGTGTTGATGCCAACATATAATCTTGAAACTTTCCTGTATTATATAGTGACTTGATTTGACACATTATACCTACCTTTGCAAAAATAAGTGTATATGAATTTAAATGGACAGATAGTTATCATAGATGATGATAATGAAGACATTGACATCATTACAGAAGTAATGAATGAGGTGCTTCAGGAGAATGAGTACACAAATGAGATATTGACATTTAACAATGGTGAGGACGTGCTTGAATTCCTTAAAGATACACCGGCATCACCCTTTCTTATCATGTCTGACATCAACATGCCCAGAATTGATGGCTTTGAAATTCGGCAGCGAATTTTCGACAACCCCTCAATGCGTGAAAAATGTGTCCCCTATGTTTTTCTGACGACTGCGGGCGATAATGAAGATTTTATGCGAAAATCGTATGAGCAGTCTATCCAGGGTTATTTTAAAAAGCCGAATGACTACCGGGATTATAAGACCCTGTTTACAGATATTATACGATACTGGAAAGTAGCCAAACTTGCTAATAGAATTTAAAAAAAAGGAGCGGTTTAAAACCGCTCCTTTTTTACTTTTTGTCTTCTTTATCGCTACCTTCTACTTTCACGATTTTGTTGTAGACTCCCAGCAACAAAAATGGCGCTGCCCACTGGCCTACGAACAAGGCTGTTTTATCCCTTCCTGCCACTTTAAGCCCGGCGCTAACAGCCATAGACCCTAATGCGGCCCAAAGAAAAACATCGGACGGAATTTTCGCGGTTTGCTTTTCAATTGCTTTGGCTGTTCTGCCTTCTGTACGGTCATTTCTAATATCCATAATATAAGTGTTTTAGATTTACCATAAAGGTACTGCGCCCGGTATTAAACGACTTGTAGGGTAACGTTAATTAGTCTTAGCGGGGAGTTAAAGTTGGATTGAATGGAAACGAACAAAAAAGCCCCCGGCTTACACCGGGGGCCTTGGGAAAAATAAACGTAAACCTACTACCTATTTCTTTATAAATTTTTCATGATGTATGTATCCTTCACCTTCAATATTCAGGAGATAGGTGCCCGAAGCCAGGGGGCTTACATCAATAGCACCATCGTTTACCATCATTGCCTGTTGTATCTTTTCACCAGCAACATCATAAACCGAGACCTTACCGGTTATGCCATCAAATCGCAGGATATCGGTAACAGGATTGGGGTATAGGGTAACGGAGGGGCGCGCTACATCACCCGTACCTAATGCCTGGCCGACTAATGCAAGGTTATCTACCGTAAATATTGAATTGCCGCCGCCCGATAGATTTATGAAATTACTTTCCGGATCCCTGCCAATAATAGAAGGATCGAGCAGGATCGTAATCGAATCGGGTGTAGCAGCTGAAAAATATTCAATATTCACTTCGAAATCCTGGTAAACCGAAGTCATCGTATGGGTACTGAACACACCCCTGCCTATGGTCTCGTTTACAGACGTTGCCGCATTCCATTTAGTCAGCACTACTACTACCAGGGCTGTATCCACAATGGTTTGCGTCCCGTTGAATATAAGGTTCTCTTCATATTTGTAGTGCCCGGTAAGCTGTGCAGGCCCGTTGCTTATCGGCGCGGTTTGCACGGCAGAATCCTTTAAATAGTTGTACCACGTCATTAGCCTAAGGGCATAGTTGCCGTTCTGCGGTTCGGCCATCGGCATATAATACGTCGCGCTCTCCTCTGCCTGTTCTGCGCCATACCACCGGTTATAACAAACCCAGTTGTTCGGGCTGGCCCTGAACATATCATCGGGACTGATAAAGCTGGTCCATGTTTCAAAATTGAGGTTTTGAGGCTGTGCCGAAGCCATGGTGCCGGTAAGGACGGCAATGAAGTAAAATAGTTTTTTCATAACGGCTGTTTTTGTTGGTGAGTTTTACGAAGGTACTCCCCGCATACAGAATGCAGTTATGAAAACAACGGGAATGCTTATAGATTTGCGGGTAACACTAAAAACTATACCCTTTTGGTATTGATCTGGCCCAGCAGCCAGATATAGTCTTCCTGGCGGTTAACAAAGTCACGGTCGGTTACATCGATGATAAGCACATTAAGGCCGGTTTGCGACTTGATGTACTCGAGGTAGCCACGGTTAATGTTCTCAAGGTATTCTGCCTTGATCTCCTGCTCATAGCTGCGACCGCGCTTCCGGATATGTTCCAGCAGCCTGTCGGTGCTTTGGTAAAGATAGATGTACAGCCCCGGCTTGCGCATTTCTTTATACATAATATCGAACAGCTTGCGGTAGAGGCGGTACTCATCTTCACTAAGCGTAACTTTCGAAAAGATAAGCGATTTAAAGATATGATAGTCGGCCACTACAAAATCGCGGAACAGGTCGAATTGCGACAGGTCATCCGTAAGCTGCTGGTAGCGGTCGGCCAGGAACGACATTTCAAGCGAAAAGGCATACCGTGCCTGGTCTTTGTAAAATTTTGGCAGGAAGGGGTTATCCGCAAAGCGCTCTAACACCAGCTTGGCATTGAAGTCTTCTGATATCTTGCCTGCAAGGGTGGTCTTGCCTGCCCCAATATTCCCTTCTATGGCAATGTAATTGAACCGGTGTGGCTCCAGGGCTGCCAGCGGCGCGGGAAGCTTCATAACGAAACCGCAAGGGCCTGCGCTGTTTTGGGCGATAAGGGCACTTACATTTTTGTGCAGTACCGGATGTTCCCAATGCGGGGCAATATCTCTCAGCGGATACAATACAAAGTTGCGGTCCTGCATCCGCGGATGCGGTACCTGCAAGTGCTCCTCTGCAATGATTTCATTGTTGAAGGAGATGATATCGATGTCTATGGTGCGCGAACTGTAGCGTTCGGTTGTGCTGCGTATCCTGCCGCCCTCCTGCTCTGCCTTCATAATACCCTCCAACAGTTGGTGTGCCGATTTGCAGGTATGTACCAACACGGCACAGTTGTAAAAATCGTCACCCTCAAAACCGAACGCGGGGGTTTCGTAAATGCCTGAAACGGCCACCACGGTAGCTACATTATTATGTATGAGGCTTATGGCCGACTGAAGGTGCTCCATTCGGTTCTCCATGTTGCTACCGAGCGATAAAATGGCGGTATTCTGGAATTTCATAGGATGCAAAGTAAGCAAAGATTTCAGAGACACGCCCGGGATGTTGATAAGTTATTCGGCAATATTAAATTCATTACAGGGTGTAACATATTGCGTACTTTTGCTACTTATTTAAAAAATAAATAGCCATTCTATATGAACAATATTGAAAAATACCCTTACCCGGTACCTACGCAAAAAAGCGGCCCTTCTTTCCTGAAAATGCTTCTGGCTACCCTTACAGGCCTGTTCCTTTTCTGTTTCCTGTTCTTTATCTTCATCATTTTCATAGGTGTCATTGCCGGAAGCGGCAGCGATAAGGGCGTTGTGGAAGTAAAGGATAACTCGGTTATTGAACTGGACCTTGCCGATGTGACCGAAGATTACTCGGGTATCTTTTACAACGACGAGTTCAGTTTTATGAATTCCGAGCCGCAGGAAGGCCTTTCGGACGTATTAAAAGCCATAGAAGCCGCCAAGAAAGACGACCGCATAAAAGGTATTACCATAACCAACAGCACAGCCGGATTAGGCATCGCGCAAATGAAGGCACTACGTGATCAGTTGGAAGATTTTAAGACCGCGAAGAAATTTGTTGTGTCCTATTCAGATATATACAGCCAAAGCGACTACTACCTCAACTCGGTAGCCGATACCATTTACCTGAACCCTGTAGGTGAAGTGGATTTCAGGGGACTTTCCTCTGAAGTGATGTTCTTTAAAGACCTTCAGGAAAAAGCAGGCATCAAAATGGAAGTGATCCGCCATGGTAAATATAAAAGCGCGGTTGAACCTTTCCTGAACAATGAGATGAGCCCGGAAAACAGGGAGCAGATTACCTCTATGCTCAACAGCATCTGGACTTCTGTAGCTGAGGATATCGCCAAAAGCCGCAAGATCTCCGTGGCAAGCGTAAATGACATTGCTGAGAACCTGAAAGGCCGTACGCCGGAAATGGCAAAAGAAAACAAGCTTATCGACAAAATCGCTTACGAAGACGAATACCAAAACGGGATCCGCAAGGCGCTTAAAGTGAAGAAGTCGGAAGAATACAACACCGTGAGCATCCTCGATTACGCTAAGGCAACATCTATGGACAGTTTTACCACAAGCAGCGACGGTGATATTGCCATTATCTACGCACAGGGTGAAATTACCGGCGGCGAGGGCGGCCTGACCACTATTGGCGAAGACCCGATGAGAGAATCATTTAAAGCTGCGATTGAAGACGACAACATCAAGGCGATTGTACTCCGTGTGAACTCACCGGGGGGCAGCGCGCTCACTTCGGAACTGATCTGGAGGGAGATAGAGCTTGCTAAAAAGAAAAAGCCGATCGTAGTATCCATGGGCAACTATGCCGCATCGGGCGGTTACTACATATCCTGTAATGCCAACAGGATCTTTGCCGAGCCGGGAACAATAACAGGATCGATAGGTGTATTTGGCATGCTGCCGAACTTCTCGGAGCTTTCTAACCGCATTGGTGTGCACACCGAACAGGTGAGTACGCACAGCAACGCATCGGGCTACAGCGTGTTTACGCCACTACAGCCCGCTACCCGCGATGTTATACAGCAAAGCATTGAAAGGATATATGCCACATTCGTAAGCCGTGTCGCCGCCGGACGTAAAATGACCGTAGAGCAGGTAGATGCTTTAGGCCAGGGCCGTGTATGGACGGGTACTGAAGCCCTAAAGAACGGCCTGGTAGACGAACTTGGCGGAATGGACGCTGCAATAAAACACGCTGCCAAGCTTGCCAAAATAAAGACCTACAACACCGTAAACTTCCCGGAATATGAAATGACTTTCGAAAAGATGTTTGCCGGACTTACCGGAATGCCGTTTGCACAGTCTAAAGAAGAATTCATAAAGGAAGAAGTGGGCGAGCAGAACTATATGGTGATCGAGCGCCTGCGCAGGGCAAGCCAGCTAAGGGGCGTACAGGCAATTATGCCGTATGAGATCACAATCAAATAGTGACGGCTTTTTAAAATAAACCTGCGGTAAAACCGTTATTATAAAAGGTTATACACACTTAACCACACAGAAACATCCGCTTAACACGATGGGACTGTGTGGTTAATTATTTTTGAATACTACTCAAGTTACATTATCTTTAAGGCAAATATTACAAAACATGGTAAAAAAGATCCTGAAATGGACGGGTATCATCCTACTGGTCCTCATCATTTTACTGGCGGCAGCGCCTTTCCTTTTCAAAGACAAGATCAAGTCGATGGTGGCAAAAGCAATCAACGAGCAGGTGGATGCCACTGTGGCTTTTGAAGACGTGAGCCTGAGCCTGTTCAGCAATTTTCCGAAAGCAAGTGTTACGGTAGACAAGCTAAGCATCGTAAACAAAGCGCCCTTTGCCGGCGATACACTTGTATATATGGGCCAGCTGAACCTGAACATGTCGGTAAAAGAACTCTTTAAAGGAGACGGTGAGGCTATGAATGTGGAATCGCTAAGCACGAAAGACGGGATCATCAATATACTTTTCAATAAAGATGGCGTGGGCAACTTCGACATTGCACTGAAAGACGATAAGCCAAAAGCGGACGATGGCAGCGAAAGCAAGCCGTTTGCCCTGAACGTGCAGGAGTACAAAATTGAGAACCTGCGGTTCCGTTATTTTGATGAGCGCTCAAAGATCAATATGTTTATCGACAGCCTGAACCATGAGGGCAAAGGAAACTTCGCGGCCAACAAGCTCGACCTGGACACTAAAACCACGGCAAAGCTCACGATGGACATGGACAAAACCAACTACATGCGCAACGTGACACTAAGCCTTGACGCGGTATTGGGACTCGATCTCGATAAAAGCATTTATACCTTTAAGAACAACAAGGCGCTCATCAACCAGCTGCCTTTGGAGTTTGACGGAAGCCTCGCCATGGTGGAAGCCGGACAGCAATTCGACCTTACCTTCAAAACGCCTACCTCATCGTTCAAGAACTTCCTTGGGCTGATACCGGAAGCCTATTCCGGCAACCTGGCCAATGTAAAGACGGAAGGTGACTTTACCATCAACGGAAAAGTAAACGGCCTGAACGGCGACAACAGCATACCGAAATTTAACATTGCCATTGCATCCAACAATGCGATGTTTAAATATCCCGACCTGCCAAAAGCAATCGAGAATATCGTAATTGACACTAAGATCATCAACGAGACCGGCGTGATGAATGACACCTATGTAAACCTCGACAAACTGTCGTTCCGTATCGACCAGGACGTTTTCGATGCCAGCGCGAGCATTAAAAATATTGTGGTAAACCCGTTGGTTGACGCCAAACTGAAAGGCACCATTAACCTTACGAATTTTGGGAAAGCATACCCGGTGAAGCTCGACATGCCACTATCGGGCCTGCTGAAGGCCAATGTAGAAACCAAATTCGATATGCAGGCGGTGGAGAAAAGCGAATACGAAAAAATACAGAACAACGGTACCATTAGCCTGAGCGGCTTCAACTACTCGGGCGACGGTATGGCAAAACCGGTAGTGATCAAACAGGCAGATGTGGCGTTTAACCCGAGCCGCATTACCCTGAGCAGGCTTGATGCCACAACGGGCGGTTCGGACATTTCGGTAAACGGTACGCTGGACAACTTTTACGGATTTATCTTTAAAGACCAGGTGCTTAAGGGGAATTTCAACATGAATTCCAACAAGCTGCAGGTATCCGACTTTATGGCTCCGGAAACCAAAACGGCCACTACGAAAAAAGATGGAGAGACCGTAAAAAAAACCACCAAAGCATCGGACGCTGTTAAGATCCCGGGCTTTCTGGATTGTACTATTACAGCAAAAGCCAACACCGTAGTTTACGACAACCTGAACCTGAAAGATGTTTCGGGCAAGCTTATCATAAAAGATGAAGCGGTAGCGCTGCAAAACCTGAAGACCTCTATTTTCGGAGGAGTAATCGGTGTTAGCGGAAACGTATCGACAAAGGCTGCAACGCCAACATTTGATATGGACCTTTCGCTGAACACGCTCGACATTACGCAATCGTTCACGCAATTGGAAATGCTGAAGTCGATCGCGCCGATTGCCGATATCATTACCGGAAAACTTAACTCGACAATTAAGCTGAAGGGAACACTCGATGCCAAAGAAATGACACCGAACCTCAAAACCCTCAGCGGCGACCTTATGGGGCAGCTCCTTTCCACTTCGGTAAACCCTGAAAAATCACAGGTGCTTACCGCCGTGAGCCAGAACCTGAAGTTCCTGGACCTGAAAAAGCTGAACCTGAACCAAAAGATCGGGCTTACCTTTAACGATGGTAAGGTAAACATCAAGCCGTTTGTATTGAAATACCAGGACATCGCCATCAATATTGCGGGCCAGCACGGCTTCGACCAGACCATGAGTTATAATGTGGGCTTTGATGTTCCGGCAAAATACCTGGGAACAGAAGTCAATAAATTACTGGCAACGCTGAAGACCGACGGCAATAAAATAAGCGTACCGGTAAATGCGGTGATCACAGGAACGTTCAAAAACCCGAAAGTAAGCACCGACCTTAGCAAATCGGTTTCGAGCCTTACCAACCAACTGATACAGCAGCAGAAGGATAACCTGATCAACAAGGCGACTGACAAAGGCAAAGATGTACTGGGCAACCTGCTTGGCGGCAATAAGAACACAAGCGGTACGTCAAAAGACACAACCGGCACCACCAAGCCAAAGACCAACGAAGAAATTAAAAAACAGGTGGAAGACAAGGCCAAAGACGGCGTGAAGAATGTGGTGAAAGACCTGTTTAAGAAGAAGGAGAAGAAAGACGAGTAGTTTTCAGTCCCAGTCACAGTTTACAGCAGCCAGCTGTCACATTGAGCGCAGTCGAAATGCATTATAAGCACACCCGTGGGAGTATATCCTGCGGGTGTTTGCATTTTGTGTTTCCGGAGGCCAGGCATCAACTGGCCTTACTCCCTCCCGATAGCTATAGGGACTCTCCCAAGGAGAGGGGAGTTAAACAATAATAAATTGTTCCATTTAAGCTAGTATTGCAAAAAATTTCACGTAATGGCACTCAGACGCAAAGGATAGCAGACAATATTGCGTTGCAATAGTAGCGGCTTAAACGCTTTTTCATGAATGTGTCCTTTCCGGGGACTTGACGGATTTGCATGAAAAACTCAACCACATTCCCTTAGAGATGGAAAAAACCGGATAGTGATTTCACTTACCTTTGCCACATGGATTCTTTTACCCAGATCGTTTTAGGGATAGCCACCGCAGAAATCTGCGCGGGCAATACGCTTGGCCGCAGGACTTTCGTCTATGGCGCGGTTTTGGGTACCCTGCCCGACCTGGATGTGGTGGTGGGAATGTTCCCCGATCCGGTAAAAGGCGTTGCGATACACAGGGGTATAAGCCACTCGCTGTTTCTTTTTATGGCTATTTCACCGCTGCTGGGCAGGCTCATTTACAGGATTGAGAAAGGCCGGATCGGTTGGCCAAACGCGTCAACGTTGGTTTTTTGGTGCCTGCTCACGCATGTACTGCTGGACCTTTTCACTTCATGGGGAACGCAAATTTTCTGGCCCCTGCCCTATCGCATAGCCCTGAAAACCATCTTTGTAGTCGACCCGCTCTATACGTTGCCATTGCTCGTCTGCCTTATCATAGCCTGGAGGAAAAAAGCTTTTCCGCTGCGCAGGAAATACGTACTGCGCGGCCTGTATATCAGTTCGCTTTACTTGTTGCTAACCTGCGGGTTGAAGCTCTATGCTGTAAACCGGTTTGAAAATGCATTGCATGAACAGCATATTGCTTATAAAAAACTTATCGTTAAGCCCACGGCATTCAATTGTATTTTGTGGAATGCCAATGTGGCGGTAAAGGGAGGTTATCTTTTAGGTGATTATTCGCTGTTCGACAGCCAGCCTGTTTCATTTAAGCGCTATGAAAAGAATACCGAAGCGGAGACAGCCCTAAAAGGGAATGCCGACTTCGAATCCCTTAAGCACGTTAGCGAAGGCTGGTTTATTGTTACCCAAAATAGTGGCCGCTACTATTTTAACGACCTGCGTTTTGGCTTGCTGCATGCCGAACCGGAGCATCCGCAATTTGCCTTCAGCTATGTTTTTGAGGAACAGGCTGGTGTTTTAAAGGCAAGGGAAGTGCCAAAAGCAAAACGGGATGGCAAGGCGTTGCTGAAAGGGATTTTTGAAAGGGTGAAGGGGAATTAGTTTTCAGTTCACTAAAACTACACACTTATACGCACCACAAACCCTTCATACGAGCGTACATTAAATACTGTCCCATCGCGGAACAATAAATACTGCCCTTTGATGCCTGTAAGCGTTCCGGAATAATTAGGCGTGGTAGCAATATTGAGGCTTTTAATCTTTGTGGGATATTCCAGGACAGGATACTCGAGTTTATATAATTGTTCCGTGGTAGTGCCAAAATAGTCTTTGACTTCATCGGGCAGGTACTCGCGGAATTCGTTACGTCGCAGGATCAGGTCGATCGGGTTCACTTCATTGCAGAGCATCTTCTTCCAGTTGATCTTATCGGAGCAATGGTTTTTCAGGGCTACTTCCGTTATTCCGGCAAGGTAGCGGTTGGGTACTTCCACCAGAGGGATAGCCCACGAGGCCCCCTGGTCGATCCATCGGGTAGGCACCTGGGTCTTGCGCGTTACTCCCACTTTCATGTCAGATGCGGCGGCAAGGTATACGATATGCGGTTGCAGCTGTGCCCTTTTTTCATACTCCAGGTCACGGTCGGCAATGTCCAGGTGTGCGGTACTCAACTCCGGGCGCATGATCCAGTCGCCCGCCGAAGCGCTGCTGTAAAAGCAGTCGTAGCAAAAGCCCGTGCGGTATATTTTCTTTTTTTTGGAACAATGAAGGCAGCTATAGCCCAAAAAACTGATCTCGAAGTCCTTTCCCAGTAACTGGTTCACATTCAAAAAGCTGTTCTCGAATACAATATAATATTGGATGGGGCTGCCGGCTTCGGTCTGCATTTTTGTGAGTACACCTTCGTATTCCATGGGAAAATTTAGTATTTTTATGGGCATAAAGATACTAAATATGGCGTTGCCTATCATCAATTCGATTGCATCGTGGATACTGAAAAAACGTATCCACCAGATAGAATTGTTCATGAAATACCCTAACGAGGTACAGGAAGAACTGCTTATGAACCTTATCCGCACCGCGGAGTATACTGCCCTGGGGCGGCAATACGACTTTTCATCGGTACGCAATTACCGGGCATTCGCCGAAAGGGTGCCGGTTTCTACCTACGAAGACCTGGAGCCGTTGATCGAGCAGACCCGTACCGGAGCGCAGAATGTGTTCTGGCCTACGCAGATCAAGTGGTTTGCAAAGTCGAGCGGTACAACAAATGCCAAATCGAAGTTCATTCCCGTTAGCAATGAGGCGCTCGAAGACTGCCACTACAAGGCCGGAAAAGACCTGCTGTGCCTCTACCTGAACAACAATGAAGACTCACAGCTGTTTACCGGTAAAAGCCTTCGCCTGGGCGGCAGCAAGCAGCTGTATGAAGACAACAATACCTTTTTTGGAGACCTTTCAGCCATACTTATCGATAACATGCCGATCTGGGCAGAATTCAGCAGTACGCCGAGTAATAAAGTGTCGCTGATGAGTGAATGGGAAACAAAGCTGGATGCCATAGTGAAGGAAACCGTGCAGGAGAACGTAACGAGTTTTGCAGGCGTACCCTCCTGGATGCTCGTGCTGATGAACCGCGTACTTGAGGAAACCGGAAAAGGCAGCCTCCTCGAGATATGGCCCAACCTTGAGGTGTACTTTCACGGAGGGGTGAGTTTTGAGCCCTACCGTGCGCAATATAAAAAGATACTGCCTAAGAGCGATTTCCAGTACTACGAGATCTATAACGCGTCTGAAGGGTTCTTCGCGATACAGGACTCCAATGAAAGCAATGAGCTGTTGCTGATGCTCGACTACGGCATTTTCTACGAGTTCATCCCGATGGATACGTTTGGCACACCCAATCAAAGGGTGATTCGCCTGGCCGATGTTGAGCCGAATAAGAATTATGCTATTATCATAACCACCAATGCCGGGCTGTGGCGCTACATGATTGGCGACACGGTGCGCTTTACTTCTATAAATCCGTACCGCATCCGTATCACGGGGCGTACCAAGCACCATATTAACGTATTCGGCGAGGAGCTTATGGTAGAGAATACCGACCAGGCCATCGCCAGAGCCTGTGCCGCAACAGGTACCGAGGTAATCGACTATACTGTAGCCCCGGTTTTCATGGAGGGACGGGAGAAAGGTGCCCACGAATGGATTATCGAATTTAAATGCATCCCGGATGATGTGGAGCAATACCGCCGGATACTCGACGAGTCACTACAGTCGCTCAATTCCGACTATGAGGCCAAGCGCTATAATAATATGACCCTGAACCCGCTGGTGCTGAATGTAGCACGGCCAAAGCTTTTCTATGACTGGCTGAAGGAGCAGGATAAACTGGGTGGGCAGCACAAGATCCCGAGGCTTTCGAATGAAAGGCACTATATTGAACAACTGAAGGCCATGCAGGTCGAGGACACGCTATCAGCCGACCTCGCATAAACTTTAACACAAAGATTTACAGCAAATTATATTTTGGCACTACCTTTGCGATTGTATATGAAAATGATATAATGAAAAGGAAAACACTCTTAACACTTGCTGCTGCCGGATTATTATTGCTTACCTCCTGCGGGCCGAAACTACACCGTTACGGCTGTAACAAACGCCGCTGCCTGGTAGAAAATGAAAGAACAGACAAAAAGATACCGGTGACCAATGAGGCCACCGTGAAAAAAACAAAAGCCACCGTTTAAGGTGGCTTTTTGGTTATGTCTAATTTTTTATTGACCGTTCATTTCATCTCGACTGTGCTCCATGTGACAACGAAAATAATCGCGTTGTCAGTTCGGGCGTAGTCGGGAACAGTTTTCCTTACGAAGCTGTTTTCAACCTTTTCAGTAAGGTACGGTTCAGGTGATGCTCCACATACTCGCGATCAATATGCAGTTCCTTATCGTCAGATCCCGGCAGTTCGTACATCGCCTCGGTAAGGATCGCCTCACAAAGCGAACGCAATCCCCTTGCACCGAGTTTGTATTCCAAAGCTTTTTCCACGATATAGTCGAGGGCATCGTCTTCAACTGTTAGCGCCACATCGTCCATCGCGAACAGCTTAACATACTGTTTCACCAGGGCATTCTTAGGCTCGGTAAGGATGGCACGCAGGGTTTCCCTGTCAAGCGGATCCATGTGGGTAAGCACCGGCATACGCCCGATGATTTCCGGGATAAGCCCGAAATCCTTAACATCTTTGGGAATAATGTATTGCAGCAGGTTATCTTTGTCGATATTATCAGTATTCTTTGAACTGCTATACCCAACAGCCTGTCGTCCAAGCCTTTTGGATATAATACGCTCAATACCGTCAAAAGCTCCACCGGCAATGAACAGGATGTTCTGTGTATCTACTTCGATGAATTTCTGGTCAGGATGCTTACGTCCACCCTTTGGCGGAACGTTAACCACTGTACCTTCAAGCAGTTTCAACATTGCCTGCTGTACCCCCTCACCCGATACGTCGCGCGTAATCGATGGATTGTCGCTTTTGCGGGCAATCTTGTCGATCTCATCAATAAACACGATACCGCGCTCTGCCTTCTTCACATCGTAGTCAGCCGCCTGCAGCAGTCGCGTCAGGATGCTTTCCACATCCTCACCCACGTAACCGGCTTCTGTCAAGACAGTAGCATCCACAATGGTAAGCGGTACATTTAGCATACGGGCGATAGTTTTGGCTACGAGTGTTTTACCCGTACCCGTCTGCCCTACCATCAGGATGTTGCTCTTTTCGATCTCCACTTCATCTTCACCCTGTTGCTGCATCAGCCTCTTATAGTGGTTGTACACCGCAACAGACAATACTTTCTTGGTCTGGTCCTGCCCGATCACATACTGGTCGAGGAAGGCCCTTATTTCTTTTGGTTTCTTAAGTTCCAGTTCGGCAGCCATGGCGGTATTCCCGCTTTGGCGCAGCTCTTCGAGCACAATGCCGTGCGCCTGCTCAATACAGCGGTCGCAGATATGCGCGCTGATACCCGCTATAAGCAGGTTGGTTTCCGGCTTCTTCCTGCCGCAAAAGGAACATTCTAATACTTCTTTAGCCATTTTCTAAGTTGTTATATAACCTAAGACGCCAAATCAGCGCCTTAGGTTGCTATAACGTGCAAATTTATTTTGATTCCCTAATCAATACTTCATCAATCATGCCATACTCTTTCGCTTCAGGGGCTTTCATCCAGTAATCCCTTTCGCTGTCCTTGTGCACCTTATCAAAGCTCTGTCCCGAATGCTTCGCAATGATATGGTACAACTCTTCCTTCAGTTTCAGCATTTCGCGCAGGTTGATCTCCATATCGGTAGCAACACCCTGTGCGCCACCCGATGGCTGGTGGATCATAACCCTTGAATGCGGCAATGCTGAACGTTTGCCTTCCGCACCCGCACAAAGCAATACAGCGCCCATAGATGCCGCCATACCGGTACAGATCGTAGCCACATCAGGCTTAATGTACTGCATCGTGTCGTACATCCCAAGGCCCGCATATACGCTTCCTCCCGGAGAGTTAATATAGATCTGGATATCCTTTGACGCATCGGCGCTCTCCAGGAACAATAGCTGTGCCTGGACAATGTTTGCCACCTGGTCATCGATACCTGTGCCCAGGAAAATGATCCTGTCCATCATAAGGCGGGAAAAAACGTCGATCTGAGCAACGTTCATCTGGCGCTCTTCCATGATATAAGGAGTAAGGTTCATCGGCGTTACGCGGCCAACGATCTTGTCATAGTATAAATTGTTTACGCCGTGGTGTTTGGTAGCGTATTTCTTAAATTCTTTACCGTAATCCATAGTACTTTTTAAAAATTTTTTAGTTTGTATTAGAGAACGAAAAACGTCAGGCCGTTATGGTCTGACGTTCAAATATACTCATTTTTCGCGAGATATTATTCTCCGTACATCTCCTTGATAAAGTCCTGATAAGTAACTTCTTTGGTTGTGTATTGTACTTTTTCCTTATACAGGTTCAGCATTTTTTCGCTCATTACCTGCTCCGAAAGGCGTTTTACCTCATCTTTGTTTGAAAGCACCCTTGCCACAATTCCGTCTACATCCTCGTCAGATGGGTTAAGCTGTCCAAACTGTGCCATTTGCTTTTTGATAACTTCAGCAGTATAGGCTTTCAAGTCTTCAAAAGTAAGGTTCAGGTTGTTCTCTGTTACCACTTTACCTTCGATAAGCTGGTAGCGAAGCCCGTTCTCAGACCTTTTGTACTCTTCTTCTGCCTGCTCCGGCGTAAGCTGGTTCTCACCTGCTGTCTGAAGCCATTTTACAAGGAATTCAGACGGAAGGTCGAATTTAGTGTTCTCGATAAGGGACTCAGTTACATCGTTCAGGAATTTCTGGTCGGCCTGCTGCGCGAACTGCTGCTCGGCATCTTCCTTGATTTTTCCTTTAAGCTCTTCCACAGAAGATACATTGCCTTCACCGAAAAGCTTGTCGAAAAGCTCCTGGTTCAGCTCCGTCTTCTCATGTGTATTGATCTCTTCGATAGTGAAGTTCACTTCTATATCTAGGCCGTGCACATCGTCATGCCCTACTTTCAGGTAGTCCATAAGTTTGTGGTCGTCATCAAAAAGGCCTTTGGTACCAACAGTAATCACATCGCCTACTTTCTTGCCGATGAATTTCTTCGCCGTTTTCTTATCCTTGAATATATCTGTAGTAATGGTAGCGGTATTGCTGATGCCTTTCTCCTCATTGGTAAAAGTACCTACGATATCGTCACCTTCTTCAACAGTATCTTTAGAAACAAGCTTTCCGTACTGCTTCTGGATACGCTCCACCTGCTCGTCAAGCATTTTATCGTCAGCAACGATGGTATATTTCGTTACTTTATTCTTAGCATTAAGGTCTACCGAGAATTCAGGAGCCAGGCCAAGTTCGAATTCAAAAGAAAAATCGTCAGCATCCCAATTGAAATCTTCCGTTACTTTCGGAAGCGGGTTGCCCAGAATGTCAAGCTTCTCCTCTGCAAGGTAATCGTTAAGCGATGATTGAAGCAGTTTGTTCACTTCATCAAGAAGCACTGCTTTCCCGTATTGTTTCATGATAAGGCTCATCGGAACCGCGCCTTTCCTGAATCCCGGAATGGAAGCGTTTTTCCTGTAATCCTGCAAAACCTTATCAACCTTTTGTTTGTAGTCTTCTTTTGTAACAGAAACGGTTACAACTGCATTAAGCGCATCTATCTGCTCTCTTGTAATATTCATTATCTCTTGTGTTTAACGATTGAAATATCGGGTTGCAAAATTATAGATTTTTTACAACTCAAACAAGTTTTTAAGCCATTGATTACAAGGCATTGAAAAAAGAAAGCGGCAGAATGTATTTAACGTTTTTTCTCCTCCCGTGTAAACCCTGAAACTAACGACTGACAGAAAGAAAGGATTAGGCTAAATAGCAGCGCGTACCAGAATCCGCCTACTTTAAAGCCCGGTGCGAGTTCGGCGCAAAGCATGATAATTATAGCATTGATAACCAAAAGGAAAAGCCCCAGAGTGAAGATGGTTGCCGGAAGCGTGAATAATACTAATAACGGCTTTACGAAGATGTTGAGCAGCCCCAGCACGAGCGCCACTAAAAGTGCCGTCATAATACTGTTTACGCGCACTCCCGGAAGCATGTGCGCGAGAATAGTTACAAATACGGTTGTAAAGAAGATATTGATTAGCGTTTTCATCTTGTAAACAATTACTGTAAAAATACAAAAAGCGCCCCAAAAACAGGGCGCTTTTTAAACAAATTTTATGTTGCCTAGTTCTGTGGAAGAACTGTCGCGCCAGGGTAATTTCCTGCGCTTACGAACGGAAGTTTTGCATTATAATGTGAGTTGATCACCTTGATCACTTCGTTGGCAATAAGGGCATAACCCCTTGCATTCGGGTGGATACCATCCAGCGAGAACATTACTGTGCTCAGAGTGGCAGTACTGAAGTAATCTGCCGTGTAGATCGTACCATCCTGTACCCTAAGCCCGGAAACCAACTGGTTCATGATAGCGTTCATGTCTACAACGCCAAGTCCTTTCGCTTCAGCCGCATCTTTAATGATGTTGTTGAATGTACTAGTTGCATTGCTTACCTCTGTAATTTCAGAAGGAATAAGGATGTGCTGGTCTTCAAGCGGATAGGTAATACCATACTTATTCAATGGGTCTACAGCCAGTGGGCTGCTCGGCGCAGTTCCGATAACACCCCTTGTTGTAAGGAGTACAAGGTCGGTTGGCCTTGCATGGCGCGCCTGTCCGAAGATTGCCCCTATAGCACCTGCCTGCAATGCAGGCACACCTGCCAAAGTAAGCGCCCCGGTAAGTTGCGGCGCAAGGTTGGTAAGCGTCTCATCTTTAATAAGCAGCGGGTTACCCTCTGTAGTAGAAAGCAACTCGATCCTGTCTCCGTGGCCCAAAGCTGTAAGCACCTGTTTTACAGGACCCACGAGCTGAGCGTTTAATTGATTTATCAGCGCCACACCATTTGCCTCATTGCCCAGGCCAATTACCGATGCAGTAAGCGGGTTGTAAGGAACCGTTGTAAAGAACGGAATGTCTGTAACGTTTGGTATCGTAGCAACCACACCTTTAGCGCCATTAGCAGTTAGGGTGTTAATGATTGTATTATAAGCATTTTCGAATACAGGAGCCGGTGTAATATCGGCACCGCCCATACCCGAGGTAGAACCAGAACCACCATTTGTAGCGTAGCCCAATACGTCATTATTTCCAATCCAGTTAGTAAAGAACGTTGGGTTCTTTGTCATTGCATCACCCAAAACGGTTGCTGTTGCAGACGTTGCCATACGCACGTAATACGGATTGGCCGTTGGCGGGTTTGTAGCAAGCCCGCCCGGGTTACCATAGCCCGGAGCAAGCAGGTGGAATGTTTTCGCGCCCGGCACACCCATGTTATTGAAGGCTGTAGCCTGTGGTGTAAGCGTAACTGTAGAAGCACCGCTTATCGGCTCCGGCCCTCCGGCCTGCGCATCGATAATGAGCCTTGTAGGAAAGCCCGGAATGCCACTGATACCACCCAGGTTATTTACATCTTCCGCATACGACGGCTGTGTAAACGCGCCTCCGCCAACAATGGCAAATTGCTGCGCCAGGATGTTCGGGAACGAATACGTCTGTCCTATCCTCGATACTGTTCCGTCCATATATCCTGAAGTAAGCGAGTTACCTATAGCCACGTAGCTGCTAAAATCGGCATCTCCCGCACTGTAACTGCCATTGGTCACTTCATTTTCAAATTCCGGCTCGCACGATGCAAATCCCGCAGCCAGTATTGCTAAGTATATTACTTTATTTTTCATAATTGTATTGATTAGAAGCTGTAAGACAAGCCTACACCCGGAGAGAATACTACGTTTTTGTATTTACCGCCAAAAGAAACATTCTGGTTTCCGTCTTCAGTGTAATGATCGTAAGAAGCATTAACCTCGTCAAAGTGAAGGTAAAGGAAAGAAACATCAACACCAAAGTTAGAATTGATCATATAGGTAAGTCCTCCGGTAAAGCCCATAGAATCGTTCCTTGGAGTTTCAGGGGCGAAATAGCCCGGCCTTACAGGGCTTTCATCATAGTACCATCCGGCACGGAACGAGAATTTATCGTTCGGCTTGAATTGTGTACCGATCCTGAAAGTACTGGCATCTTTATAATTCCTTGGGTTAACAGAAGTCGCGATTGCCGGGCTTGCGAAATCTACAGTCAGTGACTTATATACATTCCAGAATGTCCTGTTGTAGTCGAAAGCTACAAGCCATTTGTCGCTAAGCTGTACCGAAATACCCGCTGTAAGCTCAGCAGGAAGCGGAAGGTCTGCGTTAAACCTTGTATTACTGTAGATACCCTGTGCAAATGCGGGAACATCAGCAAACTTAGCGTCACCGTCACGGGCTTCCATGGTTATTTCCGAACGGTAGTTAAGGCCTATCCTTACTTTATCTACCGGATTAAACATCATACCGGCACTCCATCCCCATGCGGTAACATTTTGGGCATCAAGTGTTACATCCGACCTTTTACCCTCAGGGCCTTCCACATCCGTAAGGCTGCGGGTAAGGTTCCTGTTGAACTCCACACCACCTGTTACATAGATAGGGCCGCCACCAATACTGAACTTTTCGCTAAGCTTGATCGACGCGATAGGCTGCACATATATAGCCTGAAGGTCGATATTATTTACAAGATGCGAGCCAACCCAGTCCTGGTCCCATTCTACGGCGCTGCCGTATGGTGTATAAACAGCAAGTCCCACAGCAAGCCAGTCAAGGGCTTTGTAAGATGCGTAAAGGCTGAAAGGTGTACCTGTATTCTCGGTCGATGCCTTCCAGTTGTACGTTTCATTCTGGAATTTCGTACGGGCAAAAAGCGCGTTGGCCCCCACCGATACGTTAAATTTGTCTTTCAGGAATACAGCCCCTGCCGGGTTGAAGAACAGCACTTCAGCGCTGTTGGTCACAGCCACACCGGTATGCCCCATACCCAGCTGCTTCTGTCCCTGGAGACTCACACGGTAACCACCGGCAAATGCCGAAGTAGCCGTAAGCGCCATCATCGTTAAGGATAATAGTTTTCTCATAGTTTAAAAGAGTTGTTAGTTTCGAACTTGTTAATCTTCACTCAAAATTATAATAAATTATGGATTACGCAATAATTTCCTAACAATATTATGCATTCATAATAAATTATTTTTCAAAAATTACGCATAATTTTTACGCATTTACTATAATTTATGTTTAAAAAATAGGAAGTCTTATATATGCATTTATTACAGCAGGGAATACATGAAATCATCCCGTAATGATCGCTAAATATTAATGAAAGCATAAATAGCACTGTAAAAAAACAGAAATGTAGTACATTACGTTATAATTCAAATAATTATGCGTGTTGCAAAAAAAATTGCAGTAGTATTGCTCTGCCTGTTGGTACTGTTGGTAATAGCCAACTTTGCGCTTAGTGCCTACATTACCAAAAAGCTGCCTTCCATCATCCATGCGGAGAAAAACTTTCCGTACAATGTAAGCTACAAAGACCTGGACCTGAATCTTCTGACCGGGAGCTTTACCATACATGATGCTTACATCGCACCCAAAGATTCGGTTGGCGCCTCGCTGCAGGAAGGAGCATTCGCAGAAGTGAAAGCCATTGAGGTGCGGCGCTTCAACCTTTGGGCGTTGCTGAAGGATGACCGTATTAGTGTAAAAAAGGTGATCATAGATTCACCTGATATCATCCTGTATCCGCGAAAGAAGAAGTACAACACCAATGACGACCTGAAACCTCTGGAGAATGCCATAACCACCGGCAGCCTGGAGATACGCAACGGCAAATTCAGTATGGTCGATTCGCTGAAAGGCAACCTGCTTAGTGCCGTAAACATCAATTTTGAACTGAACAATATAAGGATCGACAGCAACACCGTTGAGAAGAATATCCCTGTGCGCTACCGCGATTACCGTCTCGAATGCGACAGCCTGTTTTATCGTGCGGATAAATTCTACAATATAACCGCCGGCAAGTTCTCGACAACAGACAGCACGGTTGCCGTTACCAACTTCAAAATGATACCAAAGCAGACACGTGTACAATTTACCCAAATGATGCCGAAGGAAAAGGACCAGTTTGCGATCGTGGCGGAAAAGATAAGCATCCCGAAAGCCGACTGGGGCTACCTTAATGATACCTTATATGTACATTCGCCCGAGATTACGCTCGAAAAGGTGAATGCCAACATTTACCGCAACAAACTGCCGAAAGACGACCCAACCATAAAGAAACTCTACAGCGAAATGTTGCGAAGCCTGAAGTTTGACCTGAAAGTAGATAAGCTGCTGCTAAAGAATTCTACTATTGTATATGAGGAACAGCTTGATTTTAAACGTCCGCCAGCAAAGGTCTCCTTCTCGAAATTTTACGCAACGGTATCCAATATTTACAGCCCTGTCCGCAAAGACAAGCTGCCGGGAACTACTATTGATGTAAAATGCCTGTTCATGAAATCGACTCCTTTAGAGGTCAACTGGTCGTTCAATGTTCAGGATGTTAGCGATTCCTTTGTAATAAAAGCACGCCTGCATAACATTCGCAGCGAAGAAATAAACCCTATATCGAAACCACTAATGAATGCCACTACAACCGGCAGCCTTAAGGAAGTGTACTTTACCATGAATGGCAACCGCAACCGTGCGGAGGGCGATTTCGCGATAAACTACGAAGACCTTAAGGTGGAGATCTATGATAAAGACGATCAGAAGAAAAAAAAGAAACTGGTTTCTGCGCTGGGTAACCTTGTGGTAAAGGACGACACCAAAGGCGAATTAAAAGAAGTACACATCGGCGTAGACCGCAATAAAGATAAGTCGGTTTTCAACTTTATCTGGAACTTTGCACAGGAAGGGCTTACCCAGACGGTTTTACCTAAGCCGGTGGCGAAAATAGCAAGTAAAAAACAGGAGAAGAAGCGGAAGAAGAAATAACCCCCATAGATGTTATTGTGAACGAAGCGCAGCAGAGGTGAAGAATCCCTTAGACTTCTCAACTACGCTGCGCTTCATTTGAAAAGGCAGGTACACCATTAAGCTTTCAGAAACGCCAGTGTCTCCTCTAAAAATTGTTTAGGGTTTTCCGCATGTAGCCAGTGTCCGGAATTGGCAATATTTTTTATTTCAGCAGCCGGAAAATGCTCTTTTATCAATGTAAAATCCTGGTCACGGATATAGGCCGAGCGGTCACCACGAAGGAAAAGTACCGGGCCGTTATAGCGCGTGCCTTCCGGAAGCGCCTCCCCTATATTATCTACCTTTTCATTAAAAACTTCCAGATTGAAACGGTAGGCCAGCTGTCCCTGTTCTTTCCAGTACAGGTTTTTCATCAGGAACTGGCGCGTACCGGCATCTTCAATATACTCACTAAGCGTCGCCTCCACGTCACTACGCTCGGGTTTCACGCTAAAATCGACTGCATTAAGGCCTGCAAGAATATCCTGGTGGTGCGGACGGTAATATTTCGGCCCGATATCAGCCACAACGAGCCTGTTTACCATTTCGGGGTGCTGCACCGCAAAGAACATTGCTGCCTTACCCCCCATGGAATGCCCGATGATATCCGCTTTGGCGATGTTGTTTTCATTGCAATACTCCACAAGGTCCCGCACCATATCGTTATACGTAAAATCATCAGAATGAAAGCTCTTCCCGTGGTTACGCATATCTATAGCATGCACCTGAAACCCATTGGCAACATACTGTCCGGCAAGCGTTTTCCAGTTATCGGATGTGCCTAAAAATCCGTGTATGATCAGCAGGGGCATCCCCTCGCCTTCTATCCTTGAATGCAGCATATTATTTGAGTTTTTGCAGGTACATATTAATTACATTCTCCAGGCCGAGGTACAGCGATTCCGCTATCAGCGCATGGCCGATAGATACTTCCAGCAGCCCCGGTATATTCTCCTTAAAGAATTTAATATTATCGAGGCTCAGGTCGTGACCTGCATTTAGCCCAAGGCTAAGTTCCTGTGCTTTCAGGGCAGCATCGGTATAGGGTTGTATGCCGGCTTTGTTGCCAAGCCCGTACTCATGGGCAAAGGCCTCAGTATAGAGTTCAATCCTGTCGGCACCGGTTTCCTTGGCCCCTTCTACCATTGCGATCACAGGATCTACAAATATAGAAGTACGGATACCGTTGCGTTGAAACTCCTGTATCACCTCCCGCAGAAAGACTTTGTGCTTTACAGTATCCCAGCCCGCGTTGGAAGTAATGGCATCATCGGTATCGGGTACCAGCGTTACCTGGGTGGGTTTGGTCTCCAGCACCAGGTCGATAAACTTCGGCACCGGGTTGCCTTCAATATTATATTCAGTGTAGACTACGGGTACAAGGTCGCGAGCGTCCTGGTAACGAATGTGCCTTTCATCGGGCCTTGGGTGAACCGTTACACCCTGAGCACCGAATTTCTGTACATCGGCGGCAACTTTAAGCAGGTCGGGCACGTTGCCTCCCCTAGAATTACGCAGTGTTGCTATTTTATTGATGTTTACGCTGAGTTTTGCCATATCTTTGTTAAGTATCCATTTTCATACAAAAATACAAAGTTAAAAAGGCCTGATGTCCTTATTTTTGATTATTTTGCATATTATTTAGCATTAGCCCATGACCGATATTACCGACTTTCTCAACACTGCAATAAAGCCTTTACGTACCAGTGATTCTGTTGCCGACGCGCAGGACCTGTTTGCCGAATACCCTTTTTCTTACTTCCCGGTATTGGAGGAAGGCGTATACATTGGCTGTGCCGGTGCCGAGGATGTTGAACTTATGGATATTGAGAAGACCATGGGTGACCTTCGCTATAACTTTGAGCGCTTTTTTGTGCGCGATACCGCTATCTGGCTCGACGTACTTGAAATTTTCGCCAAGAACGAAACCAACCTGCTCCCGGTACTGGACAAAGACAACAGGTATGTAGGCTATTACGAGATCACCGACATTATTACCATGTTCCACCAGACACCTTTCCTGAAAGAAGAAGGCGGTATACTGGTAGTAGAAAAAGGTGTGATGGATTACAGCATGAGCGAGGCGGCACAGATCGTGGAAAGCAACAACGGAAGGCTGCTGGGATTGTTTATATCCGAAGCAGACCTCGACAAGGTTCAGATAACTTTAAAGATAAGCATGGGAGGCCTGAGCGAGATCATCCAGACGTTCAGGAGATATAATTATGAAATAATATCCGAACACCAGGAGGATACGTACCTGAACGCGCTTAAAGACCGTTCGGATTACCTGGACAAATACCTGAACATATAACCGCCATGAAGATAGCAATTTACGGACAATACTATAAAGATAATACCGAGGAGATCATCGAAAAAGTAGTGGCCGTATTAGGCCGTTATACCCCACATGTGGCTTTCGAATCGAATTTTTACAATTCAATCAGTGAAAAGGATATATTAGATAAACCCTATCCTGTATTTGCGGACCATGAAGAACTTGCGGGTTACGATATCCTGATCTGTATCGGCGGCGACGGCACCATGCTGAGGGCTGCGACCTATGTTCGCGACAAGAACATCCCGATTGTAGGTATCAACGCAGGCCGACTTGGATTCCTGGCTACAGTGCAGCAGGAAAATATTGAATTGCTGCTCCCGCTGATCTTTGAAAATAAATTCAAGGTCTCCCCCCGCACACTGCTTTCTATCGATTATGACGGAAAAGAAGAAACGCCTCCGGGCGAACTGGATTTTGCACTGAACGAAGTAACCGTGAGCCGTAAAGACACTACCTCGATGATCACTATCGAAACGAAACTGAATGGCGACTACCTGAACTCGTATTGGGCAGACGGGCTTATCGTATCGACTCCTACGGGGTCTACAGGCTACTCATTGAGCTGTGGCGGGCCGGTACTGATGCCTGAAGTGAACAGCCTCGTGATCACACCCATAGCACCGCACAACCTGAACGCACGCCCATTGGTTATACCCGACGATACCGAAATTGAGCTCAGGGTGAGCAGCCGCGAAGAGCAGCACCTTGTATCGCTCGATTCGCGCATTATCTCTATTGATGTGGAGACGGTGCTGCATATCCGGAAAACAGCCTTTAAGATAAACCTTGTAGAATTCCCGCAGGAAAAATTCCTCGATACGCTCAGGAAAAAACTGCTGTGGGGAGAGGATAAGCGCAATTAATTACCGGAAATTTATCGCACAATTATACTACACTTTCACTTCTTCCGTTTTCAAGACTGGAAGTTTGCTAATTTTATGCAATTTAAAGGATGTAAATTAGCTCCCTGATAGGTCAATAAGAAAATCTATATTGCTATATTTGCACCCAATTTTCATTAAATGAAGAGGATCATATTTGTTTTACTAACCATTGCCATGCCTTTTATCGCGAAGGCCCAGATAAATGAACTGGGTATTTTTGCGGGCGGCGCCAACTATATAGGTGATGTAGGCCCTACGGACTACATAGCGCCTAACGAGCCGGCATTTGGGATAATTTACAAATGGAACCGCAGCCCGAGACATGCGTGGCGCGCCTCTTTTACCTACGGAAAACTATCGGCGGCAGATGAAGATTCTGATGTATCCGGAAGAAAGCGCCGCGGTTTTGAATTCGATAACAGTGTGAAAGAACTTTCTGCCGGTATGGAATTCAATTTCTTCGACTTCAACCTGCATGAAACCGACCTGAAGATCACTCCTTATATATATGGAGGGCTTAGCTATTTCTGGTATACGGAATCGTACATCGAACTGAATGGCGTGCAGAAAAAAGGCGACACTAAAGGCTCTTTAGCCATACCAATGACTGTGGGGATTAAATCGAACATACTGCCGAATTTTATTTTGGGTTTTGAGGCAGGCGCGCGCTACACCTTTACAGACAACCTTGATGGCAGTAACCACGACGATTACCAACAATTTCGTTTCGGGAACCTCGGGAGCAAAGACTGGTATGTATTTACCGGATTTACATTAACCTACACCTTTGGCGTAAAACCCTGCTACTGCTCTTACTAGACATGGACAAAACAACTACCATAAATACCGAAAATTTACCTAAGCACCTTGCCATAATTATGGATGGCAACGGACGTTGGGCAAAGCAAAAAGGTATGCTGCGTGCGTTTGGCCATGAGAACGGCACCAAAGCCGTAAGGGAAACAGTAGAGGCCTGTGCGAAGCTTGGCATTGCCAACCTTACGCTTTATGCTTTTTCTACAGAAAACTGGAACAGGCCAAAACTGGAGGTAGACACACTAATGAACCTTTTGGTAAGCTCGCTGAAAAAAGAACTGCCAACACTCCAAAAGAACAATATCCGCCTTAATACCATAGGCAATACCGCCATGCTTCCCGATAGGGCACGCAGGCAATTACTGGAGGTAATAGACCAGACAAAAGGCAACTCGCGAATGACGCTTACCCTGGCCTTAAGCTATGGCTCGAGGGAAGAGATCATTTCGGCTGTGAAGGCCGTGAGCGAAAAAGTAAAAAATAACCAATTGAACATAGCTGATATCAGCGAATCTGTTATCCAGCAGCACCTCTACACACACGACCTTCCCGACGTGGACCTGGTAATCAGGACCAGCGGGGAGCAACGCATCAGTAACTTCCTGCTCTGGCAGGTAGCCTATGCCGAATTTTTCTATACAGAAGTGCTCTGGCCTGATTTCAGGGAAACAGACCTGCATGAAGCCATTATCAGTTACCAAAAAAGAGAACGTAGATTTGGAAAAACCAGTGAACAAGTTAAGTAACACAAAAATGCTCCTGAAGGGCATTACCTTACTTTTTGGCCTATTATTATATTCCGGAAACGCGACGGCCCAGGAAACTGAAGGCCTTGAAGCCGGGAAAGAATATATATTGAAAGACATTAAGCTGGCGCGCCAGGTAAGCTTTAATGAGCTTACGGTTATCAATTTTACCGGCCTTGAAAGAGGCCAGGCGATTCACGTGCCGGGTGAGGAGATCAGCGCGGCCATTCGCAAGCTATGGGGCCTTAAGCTCTTTAGCGATGTTAACTTTTATGTTACCGAAATACATGGCGACAGCATTTCTCTTGAACTGGACATCAATGAGCTTCCAAAGCTTAGCGATGTAAAGATACAAGGGGTAAGGAAGGGTAAAATAGAAGGCCTTATCAAGGACACCGACCTTAATAAAGGCAAGATTGTAAACGAAAACCTCGTTACCACCACCAAAAATTACATCGAGAACAAATACCGCAAAGACGGTTATTACAACACCAAAGTTGCCATCAATGTAATCCCGGACAGCGTTAACACCGTAAAAATGGTTGTAAACATAGACCGTGGCAAAAAGGTGCGTGTATCTGACATAGAGTTTACCGGCAACACCAAACTTACTGACAGCAAGCTTCGTGGCGCTATGAAAAATACCAAGCGCAAGAGCCGTTTTCCGCTCAACCCGTTGCGTATATTTAAACCTTCCAAATTCATTGCGGACAAATACAAGGAAGACCTTGTAAATATCGTAAACAAGTATAAAGAAAAAGGATACCGCGATGCCCGTATAATTGCCGATACGGTTGTGTACAATCCGAAGAAAAACACAGTTGGCATAGCCATTACTGTTGAGGAAGGCCGCAAATACTACTTTGGCGACATAAAATACATTGGCAACACGGTTTACAACAACCAACAGCTTAACCAGCTATTGGGTATTAAGAAAGGTGAGGTATACAATGGCGTAATGCTCCAGAAGAGGATTGCCGACCCTACCAAACCGGATGGTGAAGACCTTACCAACCTGTACCAGAACAACGGATACCTGTTCTCGAACATCAATGCCGTAGAGGTACGTACCGCAAATGATACCATCGATTTCGAAATAAGGATCGTTGAAGGGCCAATAGCCTACTTTAATAAAGTAAACGTAGTTGGGAACAACAAAACAAACGACCACGTTATCTATCGTGAACTGCGTACAAGGCCGGGCCAGAAATGGAATAAAGAAGATGTTATCGGTACCATACGAGAACTTGGCGCACTGGGCTTCTTTGACCCTGAGACCATCCGTCCTGACGTACAAAACCCGGATCCTGCAACAGGAACTGTAGACATTGAATGGAGCGTTACTGAAAAAGGATCAAGCCAGATCGAACTTCAGGGAGGTTACGGCGGGGGTGGTTTCATCGGAACACTGGGGCTATCATTCAACAACTTCTCGATACGTAATATCTTTAATAAAGAAGCATACGATCCGCTGCCAATGGGCGACGGACAAAAGCTGTCGCTTCGTGCACAGGGTAGTACCTATTTCCAGACCTACAGCCTTTCGTTTACCGAGCCATGGTTCGGAGGAAAAAAACCAATACAGCTATTTGGTTCATTATCGCATAGTAAACAGTTTTTGTATAACTTTACATCACGCGATGTGGACAGGTCGAGAAGCTTTACAATCTCGTCCGTCTCCCTCGGTATGGCAAAAAGGCTTAGTGAACCGGACTATTATATGAGGCTTTCGCACTCACTTACTTTCCAGTACTACAGCCTGAGTAACTATAACACCGGATTGTTTACTTTTGGTAACGGTACTTCGAAGAACTTAGCTTATACTGTAGAACTGAGCAGGGACAACAGGGGACGTAACCCTATCTACCCTACTTACGGTTCCTTGTTCAGCGTAAGCTTCAGGACAACGTTCCCGTACTCCATGGTGAATGGTATTGATTATGCCGAACTGCAAAACGAGGAAGCGTACAAACTTAAGAATGAAACAGGGGAACCTTTTGCTGGTACTAACGGCGAAACGATCAACCCCGGTGATTACATAAATGCAGATGGAAACCGTGTTGCAACCTTTCAGGAGGCAACTGTAAACACATCGAAATACGACCAGAAGAGATTCAACTGGCTGGAATACTGGAAAGTGAAATTTAAGGCCGATACGTATACTAAAATTTATGACGACCTTGTATTGCGTGCGCTGGGTGAATTTGGTTTCATGGGATCTTATGATTCTGCCAGGGGACTTGTACCTTTTGAAAGGTTCTACCTTGGAGGAGACGGGCTTGCTAACTATGCGCTCGATGGCCGTGAGGTTATTCAGTTAAGGGGTTATCCGAACCAGTCGCTTTCGCCTATAGATCCGATAACCGGGATACAGGTAGGGGCAACGATTTATAATAAATTCTCGCTGGAGCTGCGTTACCCGATCACGCTGAAATCGCAGGCTTCGATATATGCGCTTACCTTCCTTGAGGCAGGTGCTTCGTATGATCGCTTTAAGAACTATAACCCGTTTGCGCTGAAGCGTTCGGCAGGTTTTGGTTTGAGGGTATTCATGCCTGCATTCGGACTTTTAGGAATAGATTTTGGCCATGGATTCGATCCGCTGCCGGGACAAACACAAAAGAACGGCTGGGAGACGCATTTTATCATAGGCCAGCAGTTTTAAAAAAAATGGCATGATATTTTCTAATACATAAGAAAGCTATGAAAAGATATTTATTGACGCTGGTTACTGTCCTGAGCTGCCTGGCCGCAGCTGCACAGGGTGCAAGAGGTGTAAAGATCGCTTATATCGACATGGATTACATCCTGAATAAAGCGCCGGACTATGCCGAAGCCAAAAACCAGCTGGAGCAGAAAGCACAGAAATGGAAGCAGGAAATGGACGTGAAGCGGGGGGAAATAACCAAGCTTTCGGAAGGCCTTAAGGCTGAAAAATCGTTGCTTACCAAAGAGCTTATAGAAGAGCGTGAAGAAGAGATCGCGTTCCTTGAAAAAGACCTTCGCGACTACCAGGAGAAGCGTTTTGGCCCGACAGGTGACCTGGTAACGCAGAAAGCAGTATTGGTAAAACCCATACAGGACCAGATCTTCACAATAGTGCAGGATCTTTCGGAGACGAGAAAGTATGACTTTGTATTTGATAAATCTTCTGACCTGACAATGCTTTTTGCGGCAAACAAGCACGACATAAGCGACCTTGTATTAAAAAGGATGGCACGTGCAGCAAAACAGGAAACATTGTCTAAAAAGCAGTTAAAGCAGCTTGATGAGGAAGAGAAAGAGGAAGAGCGGGCATCGAATCCAGACGTTATAGACAGGCAAAAAGTACTGGACGAGAAAAAAGCGGCACGGCAAAAGAAAATAGACGACAATAATGCTGCGAAAGCAGCAAAAAAAGCGGCGTACGATGAGAGGCGCGAGCAGCTGAAACAGGAAAGGGAAGCCAAAAAGAATGGGGGAACTGCTCCTAAAACCAACGCTGGAGCAACGCCATCGTCTACAGAAAAGGAAAATACGGCTAACAGGCCCGGCACAGCCTCACCTGCTAAAGAAACAGAAGGTGATGATACTATCCAGGGAGAAAAAGGGGTTCAGGGGAAAACAACCGCGAATGAAGCTCCTGTAGAAGGAGACAAAAAAACCACCGACAAGCAAAATGCCGCTGCAGCTGCAAAAGCCGCGCTGGAGCAGAAAAAGCTACAGATACAACAAGCAAGGGAAGACAGGAAAAAACAAATACTGGAACAAAGGGAAGCTGCCAAAAAGGCAAGGGAAGAAAAGAAAAAACCGGCAGAAACACCGGCTACAACACCAACCTCTCCTGAAAGCAGCGACGACCCGGAATAGATAATAACAACAAAAACAGAAATTAATTAAATTTTTAAATGATGAAACAATTGAAATCTTTATTGATCGCTGCAGCACTTTTTATAGCAGGAAGCCAGGCCGTGTCGGCACAGGCCAAAGTAGCTCACATCAATATAATGGAGCTTATGAGCACAATGCCGGAGAAAAAAGCTGCAGATGCACAACTTGAAAAGCTTACCAAAACGTATGATAACGATTACAATGCAATGGTAACTGAATTCAGGAATAAAGTAACGCAATACGAAAAAGAAGCTGCAACCGTTACTGAAGCTGTAAACGAAACACGCAGTAAAGAAGTACAGGACCTTCAAAAAAGGATTCAGGAGTATCAGCAAAGCGCTTCAAAAGAACTTCAGCAAAAGCAGGATGACACGTATAAGCCAATTGTAGAGAAAGCAAGGGCTGCTATCCAAAAAGTTGCCAAAGCGAAAGGTTACCAGTATGTACTTGACGCTTCTATGGGTAGTGGTGTATTGGTACACGATGGCCCGGATCTTCTTGCTGACGTTAAGAAAGAACTTGGATTCTAATAATTTCCTTACAAGAAACAATATCAAACGGCCTTTTGGCCGTTTTTTTTATATTTGTAATATGGACAAAAGCAGAAACCCGATAGGATTATTCGATTCAGGAATTGGAGGCACTTCCATCTGGAGAGAGATACACGCCTTTTTACCACACGAAAATACATTGTACCTTGCTGATAGTAAGAACGCTCCTTACGGACAGAAAACCAAAGAGGAGATCGTACACCTTAGCTGCAAGAATACGGAGTTTCTACTGGAAAGGGACTGCAAAATGATCGTTGTGGCCTGTAATACCGCCACTACCAATGCCATAAAAGAACTGAGGGAGAAATACGATATCCCGTTTATAGGCATAGAGCCCGCCATAAAGCCTGCGGCAATACATACCAAAACCAATGCGATTGGCATCCTTGCCACCAAAGGAACTTTGTCCAGCGAACTCTTTACAAAAACAGTTTCCGGGTTCACGGGAATAAATGTAGTGGAACAGGTTGGCTTTAATCTCGTGAAGCTTATAGAAGAAGGCAAACTGGGATCTTCTGAAATAAAAGAGCTGCTGAAAGAATACCTTCAGCCAATGATCGACGCCAATGTCGATTACCTGGTTTTAGGATGCAGCCACTATCCTTACCTCGTACCCCAGATAAAAGAGATACTCCCCGCAAACGTGAAAATCATCGATTCGGGGGAAGCAGTTGCTAAGCAGACAAAAAAAATACTGGAGCAAAGTAACTCCCTGAATACTTCCGGTGAGCCTTCCACACAGGTATTCTATACGAATTCCAATCCCGAAGTACTCAAGAGCATTCTTGGAGAAAGCTTTAAAGTCGAACAAAGGGATTTTTAATCATTATTCTTGAACCACGAAGAATACATCACGTAATTGTTGGAAATACGGCCTATCTCGCCGGCAAAATCAGATGCATTGATATCCTTAACCTTTTTGGCAGGAATACCGGCATAGATCGTTCCTGACTCTACAATGGTATTCTGCGTTACCACGGCACCCGCTGCGATGATCGTATTGCTTTCGATAACACAATTATCCATCACAATGGCACCCATACCAATAAGCACATTATCTTTTACCGTACAGCCATGTACAATGGCATTATGGCCAATAGAAACATTATTGCCTATAATCGTAGGATGCTTTTGATAGGTACAGTGGATTATAGCCCCATCCTGAATATTTACCTTATCTCCTATTTTAATATAATGTACATCGCCTCTTATTACGGCATTGAACCATACGCTGCATTCTGAACCTAATGTTACATCACCGACAATAGTAGCATTTTCGGCAACAAAACAATCTCCAGGTATTTGCGGATATTTTCCGTTAACTTCTTTTATTACCATATCTTTAAAAAAAATCGTCCCGATACAGGATCGGGACGGAATTAATAATATCTACTTTATAATTAGTTAACTGCAGGACAGTTACAATCATATTTTTCTCTTTTACAGAAAAGGTTAACACCAAGTGTTAGCTGATGGAATCCGCTGTTATCAAAGCGAACATTTCCTGTAAGATAAGAGTAAGTATAAGCAAACATGAAGTTTTTGTAGTTGATACCGATAATAGGCGTAAAGTATTGCAGGTTCTGCTCAGAAGTACCGTTACCGTCTACATACTGGGCACCATCAAGGCTTCTCCTGTACGAAAGTCCACCCCAAAGCCTTCCGAAATCCATTTCTTTATAAAGTTTCAGGTTGATGTCGATGGTTTTCTCTTTGGTTTCATCAACCATCTGAAACATAATAGACGGCTCCCACTGAAGCGTTTCCTGCGCACCGAATACATAACCGGCACTCAATAAATATTTTTTAAGGTTATCGCTTTCAATATCTGTATAGATATCCCTTTTACTGGCCAAAACGTTTTTGGCAGTAAAGTGGGCATAAAAATCAAGGAAGTGATATGATGCACCGATATCCACGTTAAAATAAGAGTCTTTCTGCTGCATACCGCCATCAACAATAGGGTCAAACTCGTTGAACTCGCTCTCATCAAGACGGCTTTGTATCAATCCCGCACTCATACCGAAAGAAAGTTGGTTCAGGTCGTAAGTACTTCTTGAAAACATAATATGGTGCGCGTATGTAAGTTTCGCACCTGTTTGAGAATGATATCCGTTCTTATCATTAAAGGCGATTATACCTATACCAGATTGCTCTCCGATCCTTGTATTAAAGCTAAGGGTCTGTAATTGCGGTGCATCATCCTGGCCAAACCACTGCTGACGGGCAGTAAGCCTGATCTTCGCACAGTTGGCAGCACCTGCCATAGAAGGGTGGATCAGGTAATAGTTGTCTGATAAATAATCGGAATAAACGGCAATACCTTCCTGCGAGAAAGAAATTTGCGTCAGTAGCAATCCAAAAATCAGGTAAATTTTTTTAAAATTCATTGTTAACCTTATTCGTTTAATTGTGATGATCATTACACCATTACCGGCTAATTAACCTGTCAGATCATGGTAGTTCCCGCAGTCTTTATAACGCCTTTACCCCCATTATCATACAGGCAATTTCCCATAGCGGTCAAATATATAAATTTTTTATTTTAGGTTGGTAATTTAATATCAATAATATTGGAAAAATGCTGCCGTTACCGACAGCATTTAACTTTTATAATAATTTCTTAACGTTTCAGCGCAAAGTGGGCTTTGAATTCCCTTGTCTGTGTACCGATCACGTATTCAATGGTGAACCAGTAATCGTCGCCCGGCATAGGGTTGCCGTTGTAGGTACCGTCCCACCCGAGGGCTTCGTCTGAGGTGCTGATCTGCTTGAGCAACTTGCCGTAACGGTCGAAGATGTACACCTTGGCCGGCTGGCTGCCCAGCCCGAACGGTTTCCAGTAATCGTTGAACCCGTCGCCGTTTGGCGTAAAGAACTTCGGATAGTCGATTACGTTCACGCCTTCTACATCCAGTATGAACTCCAAATCGTCACAAGGGTCGGCCGTGGCGATGTCCCGCACCCGGATGATGTGGGCGCTCTGCCCCGCCGGAGGGTATGGCGATACGTTCTCAAAAACGTTCGAGTTCTGCCATGGGCCATTGTCAAGGCTGTACTGGTATTCG